>ULXW01032863.1_pt1 | contig 39015 bp, 35 predicted proteins | sample 1961661 | NCBI WGS metagenome assembly ULXW01 (sample SAMEA4835849, study PRJEB28245) | human gut metagenome | biome: gut microbiome; material: fecal sample | place: Denmark | collected 2008 | reverse complement strand
CTCTTATTATGAGAAGATAGGAAGCACCATAAAAAATATAGACGATAGTATCCCTTTTGAAATTCCTGAAAATTGGTGTTTCATACGACTTAAAGAATTGTGGAAATTAATTTCTGGGAGAGATTTATCTCCATCAGAATATAACGATAATCAAGATGGTATTCCATATATTACCGGGGCAAGCAATTTTAGAAATGGCAAAATTGAATTAGTAAGGTGGACATCATCTCCACAAGTTATTACAAAGCAGGGCGACTTGTTACTAACGTGTAAAGGTACAGTAGGAGAATTGGCTTTCAATGATTTTGGAAACGCCCATATTGCCCGTCAAATTATGGCGATACGTAACACATATGGTCTTAACGTGGAATATCTTTCTTTTTGTATAAGCTTTTATATTGAAGAAATTAAAGCAGTTGCCAAAGGCTTAATTCCTGGCATTTCAAGAGAAGATATACTTAATCTAATACTTCCGATTCCACCAGAGAATTACCAAAGGTTAGTTGTATCTCAAATCAGAAGGAGTAATCATGCACTATACTTAATAGAAAAGAGCCTCATCTGAGGCTTTTTTCTATATAAATTAAATTTTCCACAAGACTTTGAATTTTGTTTGTTATACGATACTGTTCTGCTAACGGTGGTATAGGTAATAATAAACCTTTTACAACGTCTGTAGTAACAGCTACAAATGTTGTTCCGGTTGCCTTTTTTATTAGTGTTTCCCTAAAAGCTTTTATCCAATATAACATAAAATATCTTGAAACAGCACCCAAAGGACTTATAGAGGCTAATCCCCTGCCTATACAAATTTTTCTATCTGTAAGATTTACTTCACCGACAGGCGCTCTTACACATAGCAATATTGAATTAGGCTTTGCAATTTTAGTGAGTTCTCTTGTGTATTGACCACTGTTTTTAATAAGCATATCTGAAAAGTATATTTTCCCTTGATGAAATTCAGTATATTGTGGATTTTCGCAAATACTTGTTCCTTTAGGTGATGTACCCATAATTATATCAGAGATGCTGCTCATACGGCACCAAATCCAATTATGTGGTATTTTAAAAGGAATATCCTCATCAATGCAATGAACTTCATTACCTATCTTCTCATAATAAGAGAATTCGACACTTTTACCTCTATAATTGATTCAGCGGATACCCGCAAATATATTTATGGAGGTGTCTTTATATGAAGACAGAAATAACTTTTGAAGATTACCTAAAAAAAGGTAATCTATCCGAAAACACCATTGAATCTTACCTGTGGACAGTGAATTACTTCACTACAAATTATGAGAAGATTTCGAAGGAAAACTTGCTTGCCTACAAGGGCTATCTGATGGAACATTTTAAACCCAAAACTGTAAATCTTAGAATACAAGCAATTAACAAATATCTGGAATATTTAGAAAAGCCACAATTGCGACTCAAAGCAGTAAAGATCCAGCAGAAAAGCTTTTTGGAAAATGTAATCAGCAATGCCGATTATAAATTCCTGAAGAATCAACTTAAAAAAGATAATAATATGGAGTGGTATTTTGTTGTTTGGTACCTTGCTGCGACTGGTGCTCGTGTAAGTGAATTAATTCGTATTAAGATTGAGCATGTGCAACTTGGATATTTTGATTTGTATAGCAAGGGCGGTAAATTACGTAGATTATTCATTCCGAAAATATTACGTGAAGAAACGCTAAAGTGGTTGGGTGAAACCCAACGCACGTCAGGCTATCTATTTCTAAACAGGTATGGTAATCGTATAACGACTAGAGGTATTTCTCAACAGCTCAAGAATTATGCAGACAAATATGGATTGGACAGCAAAGTGGTCTATCCACACTCTTTCCGTCATAGATATGCCAAAAACTTTCTTGAAAAGTATAATGATATTGCATTACTGGCTGATCTTATGGGGCATGAAAGCATTGAAACTACTCGTATTTATTTACGACGTACCGCAAGTGAACAACAAGCACTTGTAGATAAAATAGTAACTTGGTAAGAAGTGCAGCCGCTTTTTGAAAGCGGCTGTTCACTATAGTAACATATTTGAGATATTGTCTATCTCAATAAATATTTTTGAAATATGCTGAGAAATTCGTCGTTGTTCCTCAAACGGAGGCAAAGGAAATACTGCTTTTCTTCCATCTGCAGTACCCAGTCGTGGCATTTTTACTCCATATGAGCAACGATTGGCATATTTCAAAAAAGTAGGTGACATTAGATAGTATAATGCATATTGTGGTTCAACAACATTTGAGAAATTCAACGGAAGAATTTCAGAGGTGCAAAATCCTTCCTCATCTGCAAGAACCACTTTATTTAGATAAGGACGCAACTTGCTATAAAGAACCTGTCCCTTTTTGAACAGATGCTTTGTACTAGATGAATCACGTTCATATTTCCTAATTTTATGTATAACTTTGCCGGAATCTTTTTCAATATCTTCGAGATCTAAAACCCACGCTCCCTCGTCAATATCTTTAGTATCTACATTAACACAGTTTCCATAATCACATATCTCACCTAAACAGCACAATTCCCAATTAATAGGAATATCATCCAAATTCCAATCATTAATATTTTCTATTAATGTTCCGGTTTGTTGATAATAAGAGTTATCATCACCTTTGAAGATGATAGATTCCTTCTTATCACGCTTGATTTTACCTGCTTTGATAAGTTCTTCTTTCTCTGCTCTTATACGTTCCAGAAGAACGGAAGCAGGTTCATCATTCGAGTTCTGAGGTACAAGTTTACCACGAATAGCAAGGTCGAGGATTTTTGATTTTGCAGAAGAAATCAAAGTTTGCAAATTTTCTTTTTCATCCTCAATGTTTTCTATAATTTTTATGGATTCAGCAATTCTAATTCCAATATGTACTTGTTCTTGTGTAGGTGGCACTGGAGCAAATACATTTAGAACATTGGCAACAGATAGTCCCGGCTGAGCAGCTCCTGTTGCATAGCTATTAAGTTGCAATGCTTCTAATACATAATTGCTCCAATTAAAATCAATTCCAGAAAATAAAGTTGTAACTACAGCGTGTTCTGTGGCATAAAACTTTCCTTTGGCAATGTTGATGTTACCACATAGAGCACCTTGACGACCAACTATACTGAATATTCCGTCTTGATTATATTCATCTACATAACCTCTGATACCATTTCCACCAAAACAAGGGTAACATCCTTCAAAAGGTTCAGTCATAATTTGGTCTGTGGGTTTAGCTTTTCCAGCTGCCATCGTACAAACATGCTTTAACCTACACCATGCCCATCCTTCCGGCACTTCAAACGGTATCTCATCCTCAATACATTTCACGCTTCCATCCTGGAACTTCTCATAATGTAAATTATCCTCACCAACAAATATGATTGTATCATTCTTAATATCCTTAGGTTTTAACTTACCCTCCTTGACCATCTGCTGTTTTTCAACTCGGATTCGTTCCAGCAAAACAGAAGCAGGTTCATCGTTTGGATCCTGTGGAACTAATTTACCGCGAATAGCAAGGTCAAGAATTTTTTGTCGTAATGCTTTTGTATCCATTATTCTTCCACCTCTCCTATAAGTGCTTCCAATTCCGCAACCGCCTTAGATATGTTGGATGACTTTTCTTTTATTTGTTCTAACAATTCTGCAAGAGTGTAATCATCTGTCCCCGAATCACTCTTCATCCATGTAATATCAAGACTTGTTTTATCCCTTGCCAAGATTTCGTCATATGTGAATTTTCTCCATCTTCCATTAGAATTTTCTTCACTATATGTTTCTTTACGTGCTGACAAATCTCCATCCGCATAGCAAGCAACAAAGTCATCAAAATCTTTTTTTTTCAAAGGATTTGTCTTTCCAAATGATGGCATGTCATTTCTGAGGTCATATATCCAAACTTCTTTAGTATTCGCCTTGTCCGTTTTACCTCTCGTAAAGAATAATACATTTGTCTTTACTCCCTGAGCATAGAAAATACCGGTAGGCAATCTAAGGATTGTATGCAGATTGCATTTTTCCATAAGGTCTTTACGAATTTTTTCGCCATCTCCATCTGCAAATAAAACATTATCCGGCAATACAACTGCTGCTCTTGCTTTTCCATCTGTATTCAAGCTTCTGTAAATATGCTGCAGGAAATTTAGCTGCTTATTACTGGTTGGAAAGGTAAAGTCGTCTCTTGTAGCACGCTCTCCACCCTTCTTGGTCCCAAAAGGCGGGTTCGTTAATACTACATCATATCCTTTCATTTCTTTTCCAGCATTGGATAGAGTATCTGCCAGCTTTATTTCACCTTCAATATCATGTAGCATTGCATTCATCAATGCAAGTCTATGTGTATCATGCACAAGCTCACAGCCGGTAAACGCCTCTTCTCTTTCGAATTTTGCAGTATCCGCATCTAATTGGAATAAATCATCTGTATTCTCTCTCACATACTGACTTGCAGAAATCATGAATCCAAACGTTCCACAGGCTGGGTCATTACAGCGTTCTCCCGGCTGTGGTTTCATCAATCTTGTCATCACATCAATAAGGACTCTAGGTGTAAAATACTGACCTGCTCCGGATTTCTTTTCGTTCGCATTTTTCTCCAATAATCCCTCATAAAGATTGCCCAACCCCTCTTCACGAGCTGAAAACCAATCAAGTCCATCAATCGTCGTAATAATTTTCTCGAGGTTCTTCGGCTCCTCAATATTAGTTGCGGAACCCTGATAAATTTCTCTTACGCGTCCTGTACAGTTTTCTCCCAGATGATTCAGCAATTCTTTGTAAAATTTCTTTAATTCAACACCACTTTTTGATTTTAATACATCCCAACGATAACCTTCCGGTATCTGCTTCTCTGCACCGGTTTCCTTTGCCATTTTAAGAAACAGAATATATGTAAGCTCAGTTACATACTGATGATAGGTAATTCCATCATCTCTTAATACATTACAAAGATTCCAAAGTTTTGATACGATTTCTTGTGTTGTCATGCAGTTCTTCCTCCATCATCATATAGATACTCATTGAGTTCTAAAACGACACTTTCTAATTTGTCACTAAATATTTTATTTATCTTCGCAAATCCACCCTGCGATTTGAAACGACTGTCCTCATCAAATACTGTAATATTCAGTACTGATTCATTCAGCAAATAATCTTCCATTCTCTTAATCCAATTTTGTTCCTGCATAGTAAAAGAATGTGCTTTTCGCAATCGATCCACAGCCTTTCTAATTCTTGCCTCATGGCCGATAAGCACTGAACCTATAGCATATCTGCGAATCAAGCTTATAATATCTGCTGCCATTTCCTCATTTGTCAATTGTGATATTGCCGTATTTAATTGCTGTGTTGTATATCCCTCTCTATCCAACGTAAGCATCAGGGACTTCAAGCTATCCCTGGTAAGTTCACGCGGATTTGTACAGATAATTTTTAATGCTGCAATCTCATTGATATTATTTTGAATATAGCTTGAGAATGCATCTATGTAATCTTCCGGGCGGGCATCTTTATTTCCGTAGCCCCTTCTCTCTTCGATAAAAGTATCTTGTTCATCAGAAATAACAACAGGTCGTCCACCATTTGGCTTACTTTCCTGAAGCATACGGAATAAATCGTAATATGCCAATAATCTCTTTTTAGCATCTTCCGGACTGCGTTTTTGAATATCAACTACAAACTGTGTCGGGTCCATTCCTCCTGACATATCAATGAAATGCTCCATCGTTTTTGCATCAATATTTTTCTTTTTACGCTGTAGCTTTGCGATTACCTGATTGATTTGATTCTTTACGTGTGCTTCATCATCCATTTCCTCTAAGCCATCTAATAACTGTGTAAATGATGTGCTTGGATTTGCTACTACTGGTTTCATTGTATTGACATCCTCTAAAGCATCGTAAACACCAACAGGGTCATAAATATCAAAATGTGTCTTGTGAATCTCTTTGCACAAACGTGTAGCACGTCCCAACATCTGTTCAAACAAAATACGGGATTTAACACGGCGCATAAACACTAACGTTGAAATCGAAGGTACATCAATACCTGTTGTCAACAAATCAACCGTGACAACAATGGATGGATAATCTTCATTTTTGAAACGCTTTATTGCCTCTTGTATTTTCTTTTTATTTCCGTTGGCTACACTGCCAGTAATCTTCATAATTGCATCATTATCAACACCATATTCTGTGTAAATATCCTTAAGTATTGATACAATCATATCTGCATGGTCATCATTAACAGCATAAATCAATGTTTTCCCCTGTTCCCTCGGGGATTCCGGATCTATATTTTTTGCTATTTCTTCCAAAACCGTTCTATTAAAGGATTCTACTATAACCTGCTTATTAAATGAATCTACATCAAAATCCAGTTCATCCTCTATCAACTCACTATTTTCGATTTCTCCGGTGATTGGGTCATATATTGTAACCGCATCACCCTTTTTATAATGAATACCTTCTGTATTTAATTTAGTCTTTAACTCATGAGGTGCATCATGATCTACCAAATATCCCTCAATAACAGCCTCACGATAGGTATATTTAAAAACCGGTTCTCCAAAGATTTCTGTAGTCTGTAATGCCGGTGTTGCTGTAAGTGCAATTTTCACAGCATTAAAATATTCTATAACTGACCTATACTTACTCTGATATTCTCTTTGGTCTCTATAAAGAGCCTCATCTTCTCCCATTTCTTTGTCTAGGATGTATCCGCGGTGTGCCTCATCTATTATGAGCAAATCATAATCCGAAACAGCAGGCATGGTTTCACCGTCATTGTACATAATTCGCTTAACCATTCCCTGAACAGTCGAAATGTGAATACGAGTTTCCTTATCAATTGTTTTGTCTTCCAAACCTTTAATATTATAAATATCATCAAGTGTGAGGAGATCTTCCATTTTTACTTCTTCGAAAACATCCTGAGCCTGTTCTCCTAATGCTGTACGGTCTACCAAAAATAAGATGCGACGAAATCTCTCTGTCTTAAGGAATCGGTAAATCATACCTAATACAGTTCTTGTTTTACCTGTACCGGTAGCCATTGCTAATAATGCGGTTTGCTTTCCGCTAATAACAGCCTCTTCTGCCGCCCTAATCGCATTCAGCTGATAAGGTCTCAAATTCAGTCCGTCTTTATCTGTCAAAAGGTCATATGACATTTCCTTCAGATTCTTATTCTTACCTTCTATATCCGCAGCAAGCAATTCTTCCATTCCATCGGGACTCATCCAGCCCCGTAATGCCATCGGCGAATTATCCGGTTTCCTTAAATCCAAAAACCAGATACCGGATTTTGTCTTATACTGCTCAAGGTAAGGTCTTCCATTTGTTGCAAAGGTAAATGGAACTTTAAATTCTCCCCATGTATCTATAACGTATTTCTCATCTTCTTTTCGAATACATCTTGGATAGTCTTTTCCTTGATAATCAATAACAGAAGGGATATCCTTATGAATAGCTTTTGCTTCGATAATACCAACTAATTTCTCTCCTACAAAAAGTGCATAATCTGCATATCCTCTATTTCCCACTTTAGAATTCGTAGGATATTCAGCGATTGCGAGATTTCTACCTTTTGTAGGACGAGTTCCCTTGGAGTAGCGCAGATTTTCGGTATCTGCATCCCATCCTACCATTCGTAATTGTTCATCAATCAAGAAACGAGTTTCCGCTTCTGTTTTTGGTCTTTGATTGGCTGCTTTATAAGCTTGCTTCTTACGCTCTGTCTGTTCAATAATCGGAGCCGCTGCTGCCATTTGTTCTGCTAACTTTGTGAGTTCTGATTCCTTTTTCTCTTCAGCCTCTTTATCAACTGTACCTAATACTGTATTTTCTTCCGGCATGACAAAATCTTTATGAGAATAATTCCAATCTCCATAGGTCTGCATAAACCATTCACAGAGACTGTGTGCCATCGGCAAAAATGTTTTGTCATCTGCTATCGAAGCATAATTTTCATGTACTGCTTTATTTCTTACCTTTCTAAGACCATGCAAAATAGCAACTAAATCACTTGTAAGTAACCCTTCTCTACTTAATTTGTCTATACGTGCAACTGCTGTGTTATCATGTGGAAATGCAATTCTATCATATGTAAACATTAAATTTACAATAGTTTCTCCAATCATACCCAACTTCATTAAACATGAATTTGAATCAGAGTAACAATATTTCTCAGCCATTTCTCCAAAATTTGAAAGAACCGGAAAATCTTTCTTCAAAAAATCAAAATTTGAAACCATCGCTACCTCCTTCACACATCTTTAAACTTCTCATAATTTTGTATTATCGGAAGTTCAAGTAAACAAAAATTCCACTACCCCATATAAAATCTTCTCACAAACCCTGTCCCATTATCAGGACTCTATCTCTACAATATCATCCAGCTTACACCCTAGCGCCACACAAATCTTTGCCAATACTCCCACTCGGACATCTTCATTCTTGCCCAATTTTGCCATAGCATTTGTGCTTATCTTTGCCTCTTTTATAAGCTCCGTTTTCATCATTCCACGTTCATTTAATATGTTCCACAACTTATCGTAATTAACTGTCATCGTTATCCTCCAGGAATACCTAACACGAAATGTCTAACTATATCTCAGTATACCACCATTTCTATTCTTTCACAATTAGAAATTGAACATTTCAATTTGCAATCTTCAATTTATCAGGATGAAAAAACACCGGTCAGATTTCTCTGACCGGTGTCATTTCACTTCGTGTTTAATTAAACTCCGCCATAGCTTCCACATATCCCTGCAATCCGCCTGGCTTCAATGCAAAGCTCATATAACTTGCTGGCTCTCCTCCGCCAGTGCCCTATTCTCATTATCCGGCACCTTTGAATTCTCACAAACGCCCTGTTTATCAGCATTTCGGCACTGTGTCAAGTGTTCGTTGGTACTTTTTTGTTTTCCGTAATTCCGTAGGAAACAACTTTTTTTACTTAATTTTGCTCAAAAGGTTGCATTACCTCCCCCACCCGCTCCTAAAAATCATTTCAAACGACCAATTTCTTCACTTCAGTTATAGGTAGCCTTTTGGGGGAGGCGTAATTTATCAAAAAAAAAGGGTTGCGTTTTGTCTAGCGAAAGCGCTCACAAAACGCAACCCTTTTTTTTGGCCTCCCCCCAAAAACCTACCAGCTCCGCTTCTTCTTCTGCTGCCGTGCGGTCATGCGGATAACCAGGCTCTGCGGCAGAACTCTACTGATAAATGCGAGCACTTTCATTTTATTTTTCGGAACAATTACGATTTTTCGTTTTTCCATTTTACGAATTGCATAAGCAGCGCAGTATGTCGGTGTGATAGACGGTATTGCAAATTCTACATTTGCCACTTTATTAAATTCGGTGTCAACCGGTCCCGGACAGAGTGCACCCACATACACGTTACTTTTCTTTTCCTTTAATTCAAGTGCCACGGCACGCGTCAGACTTGTGACATACGATTTTGTCGCATAATAAGTCGCCATATAGGGGCCGGCCGGGAAGAGTCCTGCAGAAGATGCAACATTTAGAATCGAGCCCTCTCCCTGTTTTTCCATCTGGCAGAGCATCTGCTTCATAAGAAAATGCATCGCACGAATATTGACGTGAATCATTTCCATTTCTTTACTTAAATCCGTCTCTAAAAAACTGCCGCAGTCGCCAAAACCTGCATTATTAATAAATACCTTTACCGGTAATTTTTCTACTTCATCCATTATCTTGCGGCATTCTTTTTTCTTCGCAAGGTCAGCCGTCAGAACAAGGCATTTGCGTCCCTTTTTCGTCCATTCCTCTGCGAGTTCCTGCAATCGCTCTTTCCGTCTCGCCACCAGAATCAAATCATAACCTTTTTTTGCGAACTGCGCGGCAAACGCTTTTCCTATTCCGGAACTTGCTCCCGTTATCATAACAAATCCATTGCTCATAATGCTTCCCTTTCTGACTTTACGCTGATAAATTGGCAAAAATAATTGTTCCCTTCTTTTTCAACCATATACAAAGTACCACACTTGCTATCGCAAATGCAACCAAAATCACCGCAAAATACAAAGAAACTCCCATTGGATACGCCGTCGTATAATAAAGCACCGACAGCACTATGGAAACAACCCATCCACCAAACATCGAAATCACAACACTAAGACTCTGCTTAATCGGCGCCAGCTCATTTGTCCAGGATAGATTTGGCATCTGCAATCCAAGAAACAATCCAAACAATGTAAGGAAGATTGCAAACACAATCGGCACTATCATACCAAGAATGGTTTCTATCCCATGACTTGGCAGTACAATTGCAAAACAGATTTCGCACACAATAAGCGGCACAATGGTAAGCAAGAGCTGCACGCTAAGTTTGGCACGAAGCATCTGCCACAAATCCATCGGCAATGACTGTGCAATCCAAATATTTTTTCCTTCCAGCGATACCGACGGAACAACCATGTCATTCATCGACGCTAATAAACTAAGTGCAGTCACAACAAGGACAATCAGCATGCCCTCTCTTTCGCTTCCGAAAATCATATTCATGAAATCCAAAATGTCATTTCCCTTAAAAAGCATGACAACACCAACAATTGGAAGTGCAATCACACCAAGCCCGCAATTGAGCATATAATTCGGACTCGATAAAAACCGCCCAAACTCCTTCTGCAAAATTGCCATAAAAGGCGTTTTTCTCTTTTCTTTTTTCTCTTTGTAAACAATCTTTTTCACACTTCCGCTCGAAGTCGCAATCTTAATAAAACTCCGCGACAAAACAACAAATGTCAGTGCACATAACACGGCAATGACAGCCGTGTAGAGAATCATTGCTAAAAGGTCGCCCTCTCCGATTTTTCCAAACAGATAAAATGGATATGCACTCCCCTTTACCTTTTCCCCGTAAACAGCCGCATTTATAAGAAGATTTTGAATCAAATCCTGCGCCTTAAAATAAACAAAATAATACAGAGCAAAAAAACATAGTGACAAAATCACGGTAATAAAACTTTTATTCTTTAACTTCAAGCTTATCTTTGCCACGCACCAGCCAAGCACACAGGATAAAATTAATACCAAAAGAGAAATTAACAAAATCAACAGCACCGGACCAACAACGGTTAAAGGTGTTGCCTCAACTTCAATCCAATAAACAATAACTGCCGGCAGCATCACAATTGCCGAATACATGAGTCCCATTAAGTACACACTGACAAGCCTTATTGTCAGAATACTCCGGATAGGAATTGGCATGGACAACAATAAATCATTATCCTTTGACAAATACAAACCGGAATAGGTATTAAACACACTTCCGAATGTGCCAAGTGCAATTGCAATCATTCCCATAATAAGAAAATACAGCCATTTCATATTTACCATGGCAAATGGTTTGCATAAAGAATCTGCCAAATAAGCAAACATTCCTCCCACAATACCAACCATAAGAATAATGAAAAAACCAAAGAACAAAACGGTAGAAAAAACCGATCGTTTTTTGTTCTTTTTGGCATCATAAAAATAGGCACGGAAAATTTCTGTCATCTGTTTTTTCAAAAGTATACGAAACATCATTCTCCCTCCAATTCCAAAAATACCTCTTCTAAGCTGTCGTCACCCTTTACTTCCTGCATGGTACCGGATTGAATCAATTGTCCATTACGGATAATCGCCACTTTGTCACACAATTTTTCTGCCACTTCCAGTACGTGTGTGGAGAAAAAGATAGCACCTCCCTCATCACATATCTCACGCATCATCTGTTTTAAAATGTGTGCTGCTTTCGGGTCAAGTCCGACAAACGGCTCATCCATTATAATTAACTTTGGCTCATGAATCCACGCAGATATAATCGCAAGTTTTTGCTTCATACCATGTGAGTAGGAAGCAATCGGCTGCGCAAGATTTTCTGTCATCTCAAACAAATCAGCATATTTGCGGATTCTCTCCTGCCGTTTTTCTTCTGTCACGCCAAAAATATCCGCAATAAAATTTACGAATTTGATTCCTGTCATAAATTCATACAAATCCGGATTATCCGGAATATAAGCAATTTTTTGTTTGCAAGCAAGCGGATTTTTGCGGATGGATTCTCCTTTAATGAAAACTTCGCCTTTATCAAATTGAAGAATCCCGACAACCGCTTTCAGTGTTGTCGTTTTTCCCGCTCCATTGTGACCGATAAAACCATAAATTTCACCCGGCGCAATATGAAGGGAAAGATTATCTACTGCCCTTTTTTCACCATACGTTTTTGTCAAATTCTCTATTCTTAACATTTTCTTTCACTCCTTATAATTATTGGGAAAGGAAGTCACGCCGGTACTGCGATGGTGTAATTCCCTCTGATTTCTTAAATACTTTCGTAAACACGCGGTAATCACCATAACCGGACTGCTCTGAAACTTCCGCGATCGAAAGCGAGGATGAAAGCAGCAGTTTTTTTGCGTGCTCCATCCGAATGTTTGTAAGGTATGTCAGAAAATTTACTCCTATTTCGTTTTTAAATAACTGACTGATGTACTGCGAATTTAAATGAAATTCTTCCGAAAGAATATACAAACTAACGTCTTCCGAAAGATGTTCCTGCATATATTTTGTAATTCCGGTTATGACACGTTCTTTTTTCACAACCGGTTTTTCCTTTACTTCGTTATTATAGAGACTAATTTTCAACCGGTCAATACAAGAGCCAAATTCCTCGTAATTGACCGGCTTCAAAATATAGTCCGTAATCTGCAGCCGCAGAGCCTCCCTGCAATATGAAAAATCATCGTAGCCGGAAACAATCACAAAAGCCATGGACGGATATTTCACACGGCTTAACTGAATCACTTTCAGGCCGTTGATAATCGGAATATTAATATCCATAATCACAATATCAGGCTGCTCCTTGTCAATTTTTGTAATTGCTTCCATTCCATCCGCTGCCTCGCCGACAATGACACACTCATGGGCTTCCCAGTCAAACAACTTTTTGAACCCTTCCCGAATCATTATCTCGTCATCGACCAACAGCACTCGCAGTTTTTTCATTTTGCGTCCTCCTCATGCGGCAGCAGTAATCGTGCCGTCACTCCGCCGGTTTCATTTTCCATATAACTGAGTCCATACTTTGGACCACACAGCAATTTGATTCTTTTTTGCACATTTAAAATACCAATGCTGTTTCCCTCTAGTTTTGCCTGCTTCTTGTCGTAGTGAAGAAGCAGTTCATCAATGATATCTTTTCTGCCATCCGTAAATCCACTTCCGCTGTCGCGAATCAGGATTTCGATTGCATTCCCCTCTTTTTTTGCCGTAATGACAATCTCCCCCCGGTACCCTTTGTTTTTCAAGCCGTGCAGCAAACTATTTTCAACAAGTGGCTGTAAAATAAAATTCGGAACAAGACTTCCTCCCAAATCCGGGTCTATATCGTATTCACAATGAAGATTCGGATATCGGTAACACATCAAATCCATATAAGCTTCTAACAATTCCAGCTCATCATCCAGTGCTACCATCTGTCTGTCCACTTTTACGCTGATGCGGAAAAAATCGACCAGCCGCATCAACAAATCCGCCACTTTTTTATCCCCGTTAAGCTGCGCCTGAATTCGTATTGTGTCGAGTGTGTTATAAAGAAAATGTGGATTTACCTGACTTTTCAAATAAAGCATTGACATTTTCTGCTCCGTCAGTTCAGCCCTGAGAATATCCGGATTTTCCAAAGTCAGATAAAAGCACAACGTCATCAATGTAATTCCCATTCCACTGATTAGCCACGTTGGGTATGCCCCCTGCAAGCCGCACACCAAAAATTCAACCCAAAGTGCTACTCCAATCGCAAACTTTTTCTTCGGATGAATCTGTTTCCGGTTCCATATTAAAATTCCTGCACACAGTGCCAAATAAATCGCGACTCCGCCATAACTGGCAATCACATAAGCACCTGCCGAATAGTTTCCATTTGGCGTTTGTATGTATGCAATCGGAAAAACAAGTGCAATGATTTCCAACACAATCAAAAAGATTTTCGCCGGCCAGTCAAAAATCATTTTCTTCTTGCTCTCTTCCTCCACAACAGCAGCAATGTACCGATAAAACATGTACAAAACACCTGCCATCGTTCCGACAAACACCCGGTGAAATGCATCGTTTACTGCGATTGGCACCTGCTCCAAATGATTTACCGTATAAATCGTTACCGCATCAAAAACAAGATGAACGATTACAACCAGCAGCAAAACAGAAAATGTCCGGTGCAGTTTCGTATGTTTTCTCTCTGCTGAATAATACATATACGCAATAAATCCTAAAATGATAATAAGCGCAATTTCCATTCGAAGCATTCTTTCACCCCCCGACACAATAATTATAATCTGCCATAAAAAAAAGTAATAGGTGGATATTTTATGTAAATGTGTCTATTTTATAGATTTGGTTGTTTTTATCATTTACATCCTCCTTACCACCTGCTATCATACATCTTTTTTGTATCTATTTTGTATCGGAACCCTTTCCATATAAAACTTCCAGTTTCGCAATAAAATCTTCCAGAATAAACCGCGAATCCACCGATGTATACACCCGAATTTTCGGTCTTCCTTTTTCAAATTTATTGGTCGTGTCATCAAGTATAATCGGCGCCTCAGTTTCATGATAAAATCCACAATCCGGATCAAGCACCACACCAACCGCCGGCGAATCACCTAATGTCCAGCTCTCCCCTGCTGTCCATCCCGCATGTTCCGAATGATTATATGTTTCCATATTTTCAAATAAATGTCTTCCAATTTCTCCGCATGGCGCAATCCGCCTCTCAATCTCAGCAAGACTAATTCTCATTTTTCCATACACATCATTTGGAATCTGCCAAAAATTCACACCACTGTTTAACACGTAGTTAATCGCCTCAACATCATTTCTCGCATTGAACTCACGCACTTCAGGCGTGCTATGCTCATGCCCCTGTCCACCAATCCACACAATCGTCATGTGTTTTGCAATTTCCTTCTTTTTCATCATCGCACTCGCCACATTGGTAATCGCCCCAATGCACAGCACAAACAATGGTTTTTCATCCACCCTCATTGCTTCTTCAATCAAAAAGTCAGCCGCAGGTGAAACTTCCTCGCCCTGTTTTTTCTCAGAAATTTTTGTTTCCTCTCCCATAAAAACGGGAACTTCTTTTTTCATTGCACGCAAAACCGTCAAAATTTCTTCGTAACTCTGTCGTGTACTCCCCTCTCGATTAAACTGCTCAGCAAAAATTGCCCTCACGTCAAACTTCTGGCACATCAACGCGTGGGCAATTGCAAATGGGTCGTCTGCCTCACAGGCAGCATCCGTGTCAATAATGACACGGACTTTTTTATCTTCTGATACCTTGTACTGAAATGGCATGGTAAATCTCCTTAATTAAAAAACTACAACTAACAACATTTTAAACTGCTCTTTTCCAAATACAGCATGAGGGTGTTTTGCCGGCATAACAATAGACTCCCCTTCATGAAGTTCATAATCAACACCATCAATTGTGATTTTGCCAACGCCGTCAAGACAAGTAACAAAGGCATCACCGCCTGATTCGTGAGTACTGATTTCCTCACCCTTATCAAACGCAAATAAAGTTACACTCAAATGCTCATTCTGCGCTAATGTCTTTGATACTACTTGTCCTGGCTGGTAAGCTACTTCATCCTTTAAAACTAAAACCTTCGCCATATCCATATTTTTTATTCCTGCCATTTTTATTTCCTCCTGTATATCTGTGATATTAGTATACCACTTAATATAGTATAATAATAGGAAAATATACGTTGTTATGACAACGAAGGGGGAGTTTATTTATCAAGTGACTTCCTTTATCATCTTTGCCAATTTTCTCATTTGTTTTATCGTATCTTCATATGCAACATAATCGTCTGAAAATAATAATTTCTTTATCTTCATGCAGATACATATTTCACCCCTGTTTCATAAATTGCTTTATAGATTTTCAATGGATAATATGCCAATAACTTATCCACCTGCTCTCTTGTAATTCTGTGTTCATTAGCATAGTTTGTCAAAATCTTTCCACATTTTTTCATATCTTCCTCTGCTGATTTATCAATATCCTTCAAACAATCAAGTAATTGAAGAACATATGCATTTTCCTCCGTAATTGTAACCGCAGGTCTTCGAACCAAATATTTTTGATTTTTAATGCTAACTTCTCTAACCTGTGCAGGTGCGTAATTACTAGTAATCTCCTCCTTAATTGGTACTTGAGTTGATAACCCAAGCCGGTTTGCAAGAGTGTAGCCTGAATAAAAACCAACTCTCTTTCCCCTACGATAAACATATTTATGAAGCGCAACTGTCTCAGCAGAAATAGTAGATTTTTCACCAAAAATATTAATCCTAGGAATATAGTAAATTCCTGAATCAAATCGGTCAATTATCCCTTCATCTGTCATTTTTTTTAAATGATACCTTATATTTTCCTCTGTCATTCCTTTAATAACAATATCCATGAGAAAAATTGGTTCGCCTTTTTCATAATTGTTAACTAAATAATCATATAACATATTGTCACCCACTTTCAAGAAGTAAATACATTTTTTACTTATCGTTAGTATATGATTATTTTTATATTTTGTCAAATATGTTTTGTGACTTCTTTGTTAGGAATAGCATTTTACATCAATCACAATAACTTACTTAATGCTTCCAACTTTACTTTAATACTAAATCCTTTTTTCGCAGCTAAGTCTAAAATCCATTCTTTGTCTTCATTTCTATATGGATCTTTGAGAAATCTTTTGATAAACTTACTCACTTGACTCTTAAAAGACCAATTCAAACTTGATGAGTTATTAATCATGTTAAAGTCATTCACTGTTTGATTTTCATCAGCATTGCCAACCAAATAGCGTAATATCAAAACATCAGCAAAAGTAAATGGCATTACCTCATCTTCAAATTGTAATAATGACATATACGGTCCACCCTGCTTTGTATCATCAGTTACCAATGAGTATGCACCGAGGGTTTGCGCTAATGATATCGCATATACTTCACCCAAATCACCAGTACCATACAGGTTTCTATTTTCCGAAAAATTATATTCAAAAATCTTATATATCTGTAAATCCTTCAACTTCTGATCTGTATATAATTCAATTTTTCCGGATGCAATATCAGAATCAACCTTATTTAGCACTTCCTGACCATGATTTTCTAATTCAATATTGCGAATCTGCTCGTAGATAAATACCCCTTCATCAAAGAAATCAAACAAAATATTCTCAAGACTAGCCTTATAGAAATGAATAATAACATTTGTATCTAAAGAGGCTCTCAATCGTCTATTCCTCCTATCAAATCATCTAAATCATCATCGTCATCAGAGAACTCAACAATTTTGTCACTTACATCATCTATGACAAGTTTATAATAAGCGAGTACGCGTTCCAATGTTTCTTTTGGAATTGCATTATGATTATAATTATAGATAACATAATCAATATACTCATGCGGTATATCAAATACTTCGCTAGGCTCATTCAGCTTGCTATTACCACCAACCGCACGAAGTAAATTTCCAACTTTCATCTCTGTCTTAATATTATCAAGCCGCATCTTTTGGTCTATATTAATCACACCTAGGCTTTCCAATCGATTTAATGCCATATCAAAACTAACATTAAACTCAGACATAATTCTGGCAATATCCATTGCCGATAATCCACATTCCTGAAAATTTTGAATCTCCAAATCAATAAATCTATGAACATCATCGGATGGCATTAACAAACAAGCGGCAAAATAGTTTGCCTCCTGTTCTTTTTCATCTGTACTTCTCCCATTTATTGTTACACTATCATCAATAAATGTGTTTTCATCATTCAAATGTAAAATCACATGTCCAACTTCATGGGCAAGTGTAAATATTTCTCTAGAAAGTCTGCTACAGCTATTTGTAAAGATAACGATATCGTTATCTTTTTTCATCATAAATCCAAGATCTGCATTTTCTCCCAGCGGATACCTAACTAATTTATAACCCATTCTTTCACATTCTTTGAACAGATTAATGATACCATATCTGCCAATTTTACAATTTGCCCTAAAATAATCAGCTTTTATACGAATTTCGCGCTTTCGTGAATCCAGCATTAAACTTACCCCCTAAAACTTATCTTGTGCTGAATCTTTTCACACATATGCTTATTCGCATAAAATAAATCCAGCATATCAAATATTTTTTTAGAAGATTCGTTTTCCTCTCCGGCTCTATACTGTACAACTGGAGTTTCATCTAAAACTTTTGTAATATCTCCAACCGTCACACCTAAAACCTCTGCCACTTTAGAAAGGATATCCAATGTAATACTATTAGCCCCACTCTCGATTCTTGCGTATTTCTGTCTACTGATTCCAATCTGATCAGCAACCTCCTCTTGAGTGAGATTATTTGCACTTCTTAATGCCTTAATACGGCTTCCTAACAATTTATTCATAATTATCCCTCCATTTCTATACACTTACATTTTATCACGTATTTGAGAAAAGTCAATTATGATGTTATGTTTTTGTAACATTCTGCGCAAATCCCCATTCACAAACTCTAAAATCCTACGCAAATCCCCGTTCGTTTTACTCTACATTCACAACCTTAAGCATATTTGTCGTTCCGGATATTCCGATTGGAACACCCGATGTAATCACCGCCAAATCACCTGATTTCAAAAGTCCGGAAGATTTTCCTTTATCTACCGCATGGTCAAACAAAGCAAATACATCTGTTTTCTCATCCAGTAATATTGGACATACACCCCACGACATTGCCATCTGACGCCAGACTCTTTTCGACGTCGTTCCACCGAGAACCGGACATGCCGGGCGGTATCTGGAAATCATACGTGCGGTTCTTCCGGATTTTGTCACCGCAACGATGGCTGAAGCATTCAAATCGTATGCCGTTGTACAGGTTGCATGACAAACAGCCTCTGTAACATCCGGTTTTTCATGGCGGCCACGATGATAAAAACGTTTTTCATAATCAATATCCGCTTCCGTGCGATTTGCAATCCGCACCATCGTCTGAACCGATTCCACCGGATATTTTCCGGCAGCAGTTTCACCTGAAAGCATAATGGCACTTGTGCCATCGTAAATTGCATTTGCCACATCGGCAACTTCCGCTCTTGTTGGTCTTGGATTTTTCATCATCGAATCGAGCATTTGCGTTGCCGTAATTACCTGCTTGCCCGCTTCGTATACTTTTCCGATAATCATTTTCTGCAAAATCGGGACTTCCTCTTCCGGCAGTTCCACGCCCATATCACCACGTGCAACCATAATGCCGTCCGACGCTGCAATAATTCCATCAATATTTTCAACGCCCTCGCGATTCTCGATTTTGGCAATGATATGAATTCCATCACCGCCATTTTCATGCAGAAAAGCACGGATATCTTCAATATCTTTTACGGTACGCACAAAAGAAGCCGCAATAAAATCTACGTGGTTATTGATTCCAAAAATAATATCGCTTTTATCTTTTTCACTCATGTACGGCATATTCAAATGAAGTCCCGGAACATTAACGCCTTTATGGTTTTTCAATTCACAGTCACCGACAATCACGCAGTCAATCTGTGTCTCGTCAACCGCCTCAACAATCATTTCCACCAGCCCATCATCCATCAAAATGCGGGTTCCCGGCTCTACGTCTTCCGGAAGTTGTTTGTATGTGACATATGCCTTTGTCTCATCCCCCAATACTTCATTTGTTACAAGAGAAAACTTTTGTCCCTGTTTCAAATTGACTTTACCATCTTTGAAATCACCAAGTCTAATTTCCGGACCTTTGGTATCTAACAAAGCAGCAATTGGCTTTTGATATTTCTTTCTTAATTCATACAGCTTGTCAATTCTTTTTTGCTGTTCTTCATGGCTGCCATGTGAAAAATTCAGGCGTGCAACATTCATACCACTTTCGATACATTGTTCCAAAATACCATCTCTGTCAGTTGACGGACCAAGTGTGCAAATAATTTTTGTCTTTCTCATGATGCCTCCATAATATTATTTTGCTATCTATTTTTTGTGATAATAGTATCCTCTTTCATTGATATTTCGATTTTTCTTTCCTCTCTTGTATCGATTGCGGCGTGTGCGCTGTTCTTTATGGGTTCTCATCCACCACAGAATCAAAATAGTAATTGCAAGAGCGGCAACTACAAGAATACCGATTGTTAAAACCTTTTTCCATGGGAAAGGTGCCTCATTCGCTTTTTCTACCGCATCCACAAACCATTCGGACATGTCAATACTGTCATTTAAAGTCGGATTTTTCGCATTTTCATAGTAAATCTCAGCACCACCCGCTTCTTTTCCATTATAAGTATATGTAATTTTTCCAATTACTTTCTTTGTCGCACTAACCTGCTGTGGTGTGTCATAATAAATCACTTTTTTCTGTGCCTTGTCCAAAGTAACACCCTTTGGCAGCATAACCCCGGCTCCCTGTTCCACAGATAAAGGACCCGACTGCTGGTTATAATAGGAACTGTATTTGGTAAACAAATCACTTGTATTTACCGTATTATCTGTCGTTGTTCCAATTTCATAGCGTTTGTAATTTTCAAAACAATAATTCAAAATTCTTGTCGTATCGGTATACTCATTAGCATCCGGCGCCGTCCAAGGGGAATTTGGTGCACGCATGATAACAGAAACCAATGTTGTTCCGTTTTTCTTTGCATAAGTTACAAGCGTATAACGACACTTTGATGTATATCCCGTTTTGCCGCCCACGCAGTATTCATACAAATATTGGGTAAATGTGCTTGGATAAAGCATACCATGATGATTATGAAGATAACGTTTTGCATGTTTTTTTGTTTTATTAATGATATAGCGTTTCGTTCCGGTAATTTTTGCAAATGTAGGATTTTTATAGGCTTCCTGTGAAATCAATGCCATATCGTGTGCCGTCGTATAATGATTTGACATCCACAAACCGTTTGCATTTGCAAAATTAGTTCCTGTACATCCGAGTTCTTTTGCCTTTTGATTCATCATCGCAACAAAATTATCAATGCTTCCTGCGACATGCTCCGCCACACCATTACAAGCTTCATTCGCTGACATAAGAAGAATGGCATATAAACTGTCTTCCATTGACAATTTTTCACCCGGCTGAATTTCAATATTAGAAGCACCCGACTCCAAATTTGTCACGGCATTTCTTGAATAAGTAACCGTCTCCGACAACGACGAATTTTCAATAGCAACAAGAGCCGTCATTACTTTCGTAATACTCGCCGGATACTCACGCTTGTCTATATTCTTTTCATATAAAATCGCACCCGACTGAACATCCATTACAATTGCAGATTCTGCAGTAACCGATGGTTTCTTTTTTGCTTCTGAAGTAACGCTTCCTAATAAGAGTCCAATTGCACAAAAAATAAGTGCCGCATATTTTTTTTTCATCTCATGCCTCCAAAAATCATACTATTACTTCTATCATACACGATTTTACCAATTTTTCCAACATCTTATTTGACATAATTTCGATTTATGGTACTATGATGCTATAATTTAAATGTTTACTATATGGAGGATTACTATGCGTTTAAGAAATATTAAAGGTTCAAAAGAAGTGATTGCGGCAAGCCCCTATGTCGTTCAGAATCCGGAAGATTACAAAGGAAAATGGTCAGAATTGTTTCACAATAATCATCCTTTGCACATTGAAATCGGCATGGGAAAAGGTCAATTTATTCATACATTAGCTTCCGAAAATCCGAATATCAATTATATTGGCATTGAAATGTATTCGAGTGTTTTGTACCGTGCTTTAGAAAAACAAACCGCAGAGGAAAAACCAAATTTGTATTTTCTGCGATTTGATGCAAAATATCTGGCTGATATTTTTGCCGAACACGAAGTAGACCGGATTTATTTGAATTTTTCCGACCCATGGCCAAAAGATCGCCATGCAAAACGCCGACTGACAAGCGAGGGCTTTTTAAATCTTTATCATACGATTTTAAATCCGGATGGTTATATTCAGTTTAAGACCGATAATAGGGATTTGTTTGATTTTTCAGTTGAAACAGCCGAAAATTCGCCAATTTGGAATATTAAAGAACTTACTTATGATTTACACCACAGTGAATTTTTGCAAGGCAATATTATGACTGAGTATGAGAGCAAATTTGTCGCAGAAGGAAAACCAATCTGTCGGTTTGTTCTTTCCCGCTAATTAGTTGGTAACATAATAGAACCTTTTTCATAGAATAAAGAAAAAGGTTCTATTTTTATGTCTTGTTTTAAACGTATATTATGTCAAAAATTAAATCATGGAAAATGCTCAAAAAAGATACACTGCATCCTCTGCTCCATTGAAGAAATCAAACGATTACTTGGAATCAAAGGTTGAAATATTTTTCTTTTTCAGCTTTTTATCCAAAAACAGTTGCAAAAGATACATAATAACAGCTACTACCGGTACACCAAGGAACATTCCCATCACGCCAAAATAGGCACCGCCAACTGTAATTCCAAAGATAACCCAAAGAGGCTTAATTCCCGTCTGGTCACCCAAAATTTTTGGTCCAAGATACAGACCGTCAAACTGCTGCAAAATCAAAATCATAAGAGCAAAGATAAAGGCATAACGAATATCAATAAACAGATAAATCATAACACCAGGAATTGCACCAATTATCGGTCCGAAATAAGGTATCATATTAGTAATACATACAATCAGACTGAGAAGCAGCGCATACGGCAGTTTCAAAATGGACATTGCAATCAGACAGAGAATTCCGATAATCAGGGAATCAATCATTTTTCCAATCAAAAATCCATTAAAAATGTGGCTGCACTGTTTCATTGTCTCCCAAACTTCCTGCTCTTTCTTTTTCGGAGACAGGGCATATACAACTTTTCTTGCACTTCTTTTCAACTTTTTCATATCCAAAATAATGTAAATGGAAATCACAAGTCCCATCAATACATTATACGACGTCGTCAATAAAGAAGACGAAACATGATAAACATAAGGAATAATCTCAGAGCCATTGCTCATAATTTTCTTATATGCAAATTCCTTGATGTATTCAATTCCTCCACCAAGCCCGATAAACGGAATTTTTTCATTTAATTCCTTCTGGTGTGTAATCATATACTGATATCCATCTTGAATTGTATTCCCGAGTTCACCAATACTTGCCTTTATCTGAGGAATAATATAAATGAGTAAAACGGTGATTACGCCAATTACTACGACATAACTGATGATTACACTAAATGCTTTCTTAATTTTCGCCCCTTTACCAGGTTTCATTCGATTTAGCAGCGAATGGACTCTTTTTACAAGCGGATTAATAAAGCAGGCAAAAAAGAATCCCAATATAAACGGCATCAAAATAGTCAGAAATTTTCCAATAACTGCTAATACAACTCCCCAGTTAGCAATCATTAAAAAGATAATGGCAATAATAGCAACCAAAGCTACAATATACCACATATTCGATACTAATGTTTTCAGAATTTCCAGGCATTTATTTTTTTTCTCCATATATTCCTCCAAGTTTATACAATTTTTTTAAATTATTGCTTGCATTTTGAAATAGAATATTATATAATATTCCTTGCGTGATTGATGAAGCGCCATTAGCTCAGTTGGTAGAGCACCTGACTCTTAATCAGGGTGTCTGGGGTTCGAGCCCCCAATGGCGTACTCCCGAGTCCTTGTTTGGCAGACCTGCAACTGCTGGGTGAGGGCTTTTTTTTGCCCTCATTTTTCTTTATTCAGCATTCATTGCCTGTTCCAAAGACTGACGTTCTTCTTCCGACAATGTTACAAACACTTCTCCGGATTTTACTTCCTTAATATAAATGTAACATCCCTCTTTGTTACTGTGCATCGAATTCATAATGAATCCATCGTTTTCTTTTGTCAAAAGAGTAAGTACAAAACTCAAAGTTCCGCCAACTTCTTTAAACGCATCATATTTTACCACGCCTACCTTCTGATAAGTCTTCAAAAGGTTTTCGTCAATTATAGCCAAATGCTCATCGACTTCTTTGATTTTGCCATTGATATAATCCATATTGGCAAATTTCTTCTGAAATGCTTCTTCCAGACTTTTTCCATCGGAATCACGCATAAACTCATCATATCGTTTTCTCAGTGAGCTGTTCTTTCCTATTAAAATAAGGCAAAGAATCAATAAAATCAGGATTGCTGCAATCGCACCCAGTAAAACAACATCAACACTTAATCCATAATCACTAAACTGAAACATTTTTTTCCTCCTTGTGAACATATGTTCTTTTATTTGAAGTATCCCAAAATCTTTTCTAAGTCGTCCTGTGAATAATACTCAATTTCTATTTTACCTTTATTCTCGGACTTTCGATTGATTCTTACCTTTGTTCCTGTCTTCAACTTCACTTTTTCTTCCATATCATGGTACAAAAAGTCATTAGAAAGTTCTTTTTTCTTTGTTTTCTTCGCCGGCTGATTGATATTTTTCACTAATTTCTCAACTTCTCTTACACTGAGGTGATCTTTTGCAATCTTTTCGGCAATTTCAAGCTGTTTTTCACTATCTTCCAGACCAAGCAGTGCTCTTGCATGTCCGCTTGAAATTTCTTCTTCCATTAAAAGTGTCAGCACATCATCACTTAATTTTAACAGACGAAGTGAATTGGTAATAGCAGAACGACTCTTAGAAACTCTCTCTGCCACTTCTTCCTGCTTCAAATTATATTCCTTAATCAAATTTTGATATGCTTTTGCTTCTTCCACCGGATTCAAGTCCTCACGCTGAATATTTTCAATCAGCGCGACTTCCATAATTTCCTGCGGTGAATAATCTTTAATAACAACCGGAACTTCCTTTAATCCCGCTAATTTTGCCGCACGCCATCTTCTCTCACCGGCAATAATTTCAAAATAATCATCTTTCTTTGCTACTACCAATGGCTGAACAATTCCGTGCTGCTTAATGGAATCACTTAATTCCTGTAACGCTTCTTCATTAAAGAATTTACGCGGCTGCTTTTTGTTTGGCTCCACTTCATTAATTTTCAAAATTGTTTCTCCGGTTTTTGAAACCGTATTCTTGTCCTCTTTTACAGCTCTTTGCGTTGCTTTCGGAGGAATCATGGAATCCAGTCCTTTACCCAAACCTGTTCTCTTGACTGCCATAATTATTTTGCACTCCTTTCAATTACTTCCTTTGCAAGTGCCATATATGCCTTTGCTCCGGTTGAGCGGTTATCATACTGTGTAATCGGAAGTCCGTGACTTGGTGCTTCTGCCAGACGAACACCTCTCGGAATAATTGTATCGTAAATTGTCTGGTTCAAATTATTTCGTACATTTTCAATTACCTGCATGGACAAATTTGTTCTTCCATCATACATTGTAAATACAACACCATTAATCGTAAGTTTTGGATTCAATCGATCTTTTACAAGATTGATTGTATAAATAAGCTGGCTCAATCCCTCCAATGCATAGTATTCACACTGAATCGGAACCAGTACCGAATCTGCCGTTGTCATAGAGTTAATTGTCAATGTATTCAAAGATGGTGGACAATCAATGATAATAAAATCATATCGATCTTCGACTTCCGAAATAATATCGCGAAGAATATAGTTTCTATCTTCCATATCCATTGTCTCGATTTCAATACCAGCCAAATTTACGTTAGCCGCTAAAACATCCAAATTTTCAAAAACATCTTTCTGAACACATTCATCAAATGAATTATCTCCAATCATCAACTGATACACTGTTGTCTCTAATTCATCCTTATCAATACCAAGTCCACTAGATGTATTTCCCTGTGGATCCATATCTATAATAAGAACCTTTTTCCCTTGTTCAGCAAGGGCAGCGGATAAATTTATCGTTGTCGTTGTTTTTCCAACTCCACCCTTCTGATTTGCAATTGCCATAATTTCGCTCATACTTATCTTTCTCCAATCATAAAACTTATATCTTTATTATCGCTCACGCAATCCTACAGAACATTATATCATTTCGTATAATGTTTGGCTATATATTTTTTCATGTTTCACGTGAAACATCTGTGAATCCTATCCGTGAAATGTTTCACGTGAAACATTTTTATAAAGGTTTTTTCTTTGGTTTACCTTCTTTTCTAGGATACTTACTATTTGTCTTCTCTTCTTTTTTTATAAATAACAAGTATCGTTCTTCTCTATCTCTTAAGGAAAACTTGTCCAAGTGGTCAAACTTAGCTGATAATTCACAAAAAGCATTCTCTGCAAGTTTCACTTCTTCTTTTTGCTTCTTTCCTTTGTAAGAAACAAAATATCCATTAACCTTAGCAAATGGAACACAGTATTCCATAAGGATTGGAAGTTCTGCTACTGCGCGTGAAACAACAAAATCAAATTGATTACGATACATTTCATTTTGTCCGTAAGTTTCCGCTCTTCCGTGAATTGCCGTAACATTGTTAATTTTCAGTTTATCACAAACCTGTTTTAAAAAATCTACTCTTTTATTTAAAGAATCAAGCAAAACAAATTTGCTTTCCGGATTAAGAATAGCTAACACTATTCCCGGAAAACCAGCACCGGTTCCAACATCAAATACTTTATTTTTTCCATTCCATAAAGAATCTTTCATAATTAAAGCGGAATCTAAAAAGTGTTTCCAAACGACATCTTCATATTCTGTAATTGATGTCAAATTGATTTTTTTATTTTCTTCCACTAATATTTTGTAATATTCTTTTAATTTATTTTCCTGCTGATCACTCAATTCAATATCAAATTGTTTAAAAATATCTCTCATTTAATCCACCCTCTTTCGATGATACTGTTCTAAGTATACCGTAAGCACGGAAATATCGGATGGAGAAACACCACTGATTCTCGCTGCCTGTCCAACTGATTTCGGGCGAATATCGGATAACTTTTGAATTGCTTCCAATCGAAGACTTTTAATATCTTCATAATCAATATCCGAAGGAATCTTCTTACTCTCCAGCTTATGGAATTGCTCAACTTGTTTTTGCTGGCGCTTGATATATCCTTCATATTTCAAATTAATATTTACTTCTTCTCTCACTTCTTCCGAAAGTTCCGGACGCTCCTTGTCAATCGGGGCTAACTTATCATAAGATAATTCCGGTCTTCGAATTAATTCTGCAAGACTGATTCCACTAACCAAACGGGTACTCTCATACTCATCTAATAATTTCTGCACTTCCTCGGTATTTCCGACATGCGTATGAAGAACACGGTTAATTTCCTTTTTAATTTGTTCTTCTTTTTCTACAAAATGCTGATATCTCTCCTCTGAAATTAAACCAATCTCATAACCGAGTTTTGTAAGACGTTCATCTGCATTATCCTGACGAAGCAAAAGGCGGTACTCTGCACGAGAAGTCATCATACGATATGGCTCATTTGTTCCTTTGGTAACTAAGTCATCAATCAAAACACCAACATATCCCTGCGAACGGTCAATAATAATTGGTTCTTTATTCTGACATTTTCTTGCAGCATTGATACCGGCAACAAGTCCCTGTGCAGCAGCTTCTTCATAACCGGAACTTCCATTTGCCTGTCCGGCACTAAAAAGACCTTTTACTTTTTTTAACTCTAAAGTCGGTAAAAGTTCCAAAGAATCCAAACAATCGTATTCAATTGCATACGCATTTCTTACAATCTTTGCATGTTCAAGTCCCGGTACCGAGCGGTACATTTTCTCCTGAACATCTTCCGGCAGAGAACTTGACATACCGCCAACATACATTTCATTTGTATAATTTCCTTCCGGCTCAATAAATACTTGGTGTCTGTTCTTATCTGCAAACCGAACAACCTTATCCTCAATTGACGGACAATATCTTGGACCGGTTCCTTTGATATAACCGGAATACAAAGGTGAGCGGTCAAGATTTTCTCTTATTACTTTATGTGTTTCTTCATTTGTATAAGTAAGCCAGCACTTCACCTGTTCTCTTTCCAAATCTTCCGGTTTATTTTCAAAGGAAAAAGGAACTATTTTTTCATCACCGTATTGAGGTTCCATTTTACTGTAATCAATCGTTCTTCCATCCATACGGGCAGGTGTTCCTGTCTTAAACCGACGCATAGAAATACCAAGTTTTTTTAATGAATCGGTAAGATGCGTTGCTGACTGAAGTCCATTTGGTCCGGTATAAACAGAAGTCTCTCCTGTAATACACCTCGCATTCAAATAAGTACCGGTACATAATACAACAACTTTACAAGGATAAATGGTTCCGGTATAAGACTTAACTCCACATACTTTTCCATCTTCTACCATAATATCTGTAATTTCACCCTGCTTGATGGATACACCATCTGTCTCCTCAATCACTTTTCGCATTGCATAACTGTACTCTTTTTTATCTGCCTGTGCGCGCAAAGAATGTACGGCAGGTCCTTTCGACTGATTGAGCATTTTTGACTGGATAAATGTGCGGTCAATATTTTTTCCCATCTCACCACCCAATGCATCAATTTCTCTAACTAAATGTCCTTTCGACGTTCCTCCAACATTTGGATTGCAGGGCATCATTGCAATGCTGTCAACACTGACAGTAAACAATGCTGTCTTGCAGGAAAGACGAGCTAATACAAGAGCAGCCTCGCATCCGGCATGACCTGCTCCAATTACGATGGCATCAAATTGTTCTGTCATAATTTTCTCTCCTTTATTTTCCCATACAAAAATCTTTAAAGATTTTATTGATGATATCTTCTTCGAGTGTCTCTCCTATAATTTTACCAAGTGACTCATACGCATTTGTTAAATCAATCGCATACAAATCCTCCGGCATACCGAGTTCAATACTTTCTAATACTTTTTCCAGACTATCTTTTGTCTGAACCAAAGCTTCTTTTTGTCTGGCATTGGTAATATATAAATCATCTTTTTCTTCTATTTTTGATTCAATAAATTGTCTCTTAATATAGGATTCCAGTTCATCCAATCCATCTCCCTTTGCAGCGGAAAATGAAATGACATCTTTTCCTGACAAATTACAGATTTCTTGCATACTCAATGTCTGTTGCAAATCCGATTTATTTACTAAAACAACGCCTGTACTGTTTTTGCATAAATCAAGAATTTGATAATCCTCCTTGGATAATTCTTTGCTGCTATCTAGAACAATTATTACAAAATCCGCTTTTTCAAGAGACTCTTTTGTCTTTTTGATACCAATACTCTCAATTTCATTTTCGGTCTCTCGGATTCCGGCTGTATCAATTAAATGTAATAATATATTTCCTATCACAATATCTTCTTCTAATGTATCTCTTGTTGTACCAGGAATATTCGTTACAATCGCACGATTTTCCCGAAGCAGACAATTTAATAAAGAGGATTTTCCTACATTTGGTTTTCCAACAATTACCGTCTGGATGCCTTCTTTCATAATTCTTCCATTGTTACAATTTTCAAGCAAATGATTGGTATCCTTTAACAGTGCCCGCACATGACCTTCAATTGTTTCATCAAAAGAATCCAAAGAAATATGTTCCGGATCATCAAGTGCAGCTTCCAAATAAGCAACATCTTCTAATATTACTTCACGAAGTTTTTGGATTCGATTCTTAATACTTCCTCTCAACTGACTCATCGAATTAGAAAGTGCTAACTCACTTTTCGACTGAATTACATCCATTACAGCTTCTGCCTGTGACAAATCAAGTCGCCCATTTAAAAAGGCACGTTTTGTAAACTCACCCGGCTCTGCAACTCTTACACCATGACGGACTAACAAATCTAAAATCACCTGACAAATATAGTGACCGCCATGACACTGGATTTCTACTACATCTTCCGCCGTATAACTTTTTGGAGCCTTCATAAGAAGTACAAGAACTTCATCTATTTTTTTCGAACCGTCAAAAATAAAACCATACTGAATCGTGTGGCTTTTCTTTTCATTTAAATCAATCAAAGTTCCTTTTTCATTACAAAAAATACGGCTTACAATGGAAAAAGAATTTTCTCCGCTCACTCGAATTACACTAATACTTCCATTTTTCGATGATGTAGCAATTGCGGCAATTGTCTCCTGCTCAAACATAAAAACTCCTTTTCTTTGTCAAAAAAGGCTGAATCCTAAGAATCAGCCTTTCACACTTTTCTCTCAATCTTTCTTTTCCTGATATGGTCTCTTGCGGTCACGGGAATAATTATTGTTTCTTCTCCGATAATTATTTCTTCTTGGAAGTTCTGAAGCAAATTCCCGATTTAAAGTAACAACCACCTTACGATGTGGCTCTTCACCTTCGCTATGTGTATCCACATATTTATCAGCCTGTAATTCCGCATGAATAATTCTTCTCTCATATGGATTCATCGGCTCTAAGAAAGCAGGACGTCCTGTCTTCTTAACTTTGCTTGCCACATTTCTCGCCAGATTTTCAATTGTTTCTTTTCTTCTCTGACGATAATTTTCCGTATCAATCTTAATCTTCGTATAAGTATCTTTATTTTTATTTGCAACAAGAGAAGTCAAATACTGAAGGGAATCCAAAGTCTGTCCGCGTTTTCCGATTAACATACCCATCTCAGTACCCTTCAACTCGATGCGGATTTCATTTTCCACTTCATCAAACTCTGTTTCAATCTCTACATCTAATTTCATAGCCTCGAATGTTTTTGCTAAAAAGTTCTTAACCGTATCAACTACATTCTCTTTTTTGCGAACACGGATAACTGCCGGTTTACTAAACAAACCTAAAATTCCACTTTTTTCTTCTTCAACTACTTCATATTCAATCTGGTCACTCGTTGTTTCCATCTGGATTAAAGCATTTGTCAAAGCTTCATCTGCTGTTTTTGCAGAAAACTCTTTCCACTCTTCCATCTTAAATTCCTCCTATTTTTTATCTTTCTTTCCAGAAAGCATGTGTGCATATCCCGCAATACTGCCGGAATCAAAATCTTTGTTTACATGAGTCTGAACCTCTTCCTCTTTGGAAGATGAATCAGCGGTATTCTGATAAGCGGAAGCAGATTTAATTCCTGCTGTTTTCTTTTTCGCATACTCTTCCATCTGACGATTCATAGCTTCACGTTTTGCACTTTTCTTCGTTGCTTTACCTTTATTCTTTTCAATCAATTCATCCAAAGAAATGCTGTCTACTTTGCGATTAATCAAAATAGCCTGTACAATTCTAAACAAACTACCGATAATCCAGTAAATACCAATACTTACGTCAAAGGAAAGACAGAAAAATCCTGACATAACAGGCATCATGTAGTTCATCATCTTCATAGAACTCTGCATCTGATCCTGTTCACCGGCATCTGTTTTTACCTGAAGAAGTTTCGTATTAATAAACTGAAGAACCATAGCCAAAATCGGAATCAAAAAAACCAAAATTCCGGCATATGGATAATTTGCTCTATCTTTAAATAGAGACATCGGAGATTCATTAACCAAAAGTCCTAAAAATTTATAAGCTTCCGGATTTTCTTTCATCGAACCAATTCCATTTACATAATATGGAATGTTACGAATGACATTATACAAAGCTAAAAGAATCGGCATTGTTATCAAAAGAGGAAGACATCCACCAAACGGACTAATTCCATATTTTGCATAAATATCCTGCGTCTCCTGATTCATCTTCATCTGGGATGCCTGATCTTTTTTATTCTTGTATTTCTTCTGAATTGCTTTAATCTCCGGGTTAATCTTATTCATCAACCGGGATGATTTCTGCTGTTTTGCGTTGAGAGGATACATAAGAATATATACAAATAATGTAAATATTACAATACACCAACCAACATTATGCACTCCTAATAAATGGTACATACACCAGTCGATGCCATTCATAGCCAACCCCAATAACTGATTCAACCAACCTAATGGGAACATATTTTCCTCCTAATACTGTTTACGGCACAGGATCATAACCACCTTTGTGAAAAGGGTGGCATCTTAAAATTCTTTTTATAGCCAAAAAACCACCTTTTCCTGCACCATACTTTTTGATTGCCTGAGCAGCATACTCAGAACAACACGGTGTATAGATACAGGAAGGTGTTCTTTTCAATGGTGATATATATTTTTGATAGATGTGTATCACAGCTAATAAAATTTTCTTCACACAATCACTTCATTTCAATATTCCATGTATTTTCAATAAATGAAAAACTGCGCCGTCTACTTCTTTAAAATTCTTATTTTTTACATCTTTTCGGGCAACAATAATAATTCGGTTACCCTCTTTCACCAATGCGTCATTCTTACGAACGGATTCTCTTAACAATCTGGTGATGTGATGACGCACAACACTGTTACCAACTTTCTTACTTACAGAAAAGCCATAACGACTGGGACCACTCTCCCCTGTTTTAACATACATAACCAGATACTTATTTGCTTTCGATCTACCTTGCTTGTAGACCTTTTGAAATTCAGGATTCTTTCCTAATTTTTCAAACATTTTCTTTTCCTCATCAGGGAGAAGAAAAGGTCAGTAAAAATCTGACCTTATGCAGACAATTTCTTTCTTCCCTTAGCTCTTCTTTTGGCAAGCACTTTTCTACCATTTGAAGTGCTCATTCTTTTACGAAAACCGTGAACTTTCGAACGCTGTCTCTTTTTTGGCTGATATGTCATCTTCATTTTGCATACACCTCCTTTATAAAATAATAACAAAATCCGTATCAAGCCTAATTATATTATCATATATTCCAATAGTCAAGCAGTTCTTTGCGTTTATCAACAATTTTTTCTAAAATCATGTCAATAAAATTTGCTTTTGCCTCTTATTTGTAGTACAATAAAAACGTATGATTTTACCCAAATTCAATTTTTATTAGGATAGGCAGGAAATTTAATGGAAAATGAAATTAAAGACAAATGGAACGAAATAATTACATATATGAGGGATACTTATAATATCAACGGCGTTCTTTTTCGTACATGGATTAATCCACTTACAATTGTTTCTTGTGATAATGACACAATTATCCTTGCAATTGATGAAAAAGAACAAGGCGATATCCTTGGCTTAATCGAAAAAAAATACAAAGTTGCTTTTCAGGTATCCATCGAAGTTATTACAAATCATCAACTGGATGTCCGTTTTATTTATCAAAATGAGATGGATGCGAAAGGAGTTTCTTCCTATAATAAAGAGGAAATGCTAGAAGAAAAATATCCATTCTTAAAACAAGGTCATTCCTTTGATACATTTGTCGTAAGTAACAGTAACAACATTGCTTATAATGCTGCTGTAGCAGTTGCCGAGAATCCAAACGGCCAGTTATATAATCCATTATTCTTATATAGTGGTCCGGGACTTGGAAAAACTCACCTGATGCATTCGATTGCCAGATACATTTTGGAGAACCATCCGGAATACAGCGTTATGTATACAACCAGTGAGAATTTTATGAACAATGTTGTCGATGCCATTCGTACGAATCGAAAGACACAGGATACTGCTGCTACTTCAAACCTGCGAAAGAATTACCGAAACGTTGATGTACTTCTCATCGATGATATTCAGTTCATCATTGGTAAAGACAGTACACAGATTGAGTTCTTTAATACCTTTGAAGCTTTGTACCAGTCCGGAAAGCAGCTAGTCATTTCCAGTGATAAGCCGCCAAGTCAGATGGAGCACTTGGACATGCGTTACCGCTCCCGATTTACTTCCGGTATGACAATTGATATTCAGCCACCTGATTATGAGATGAGTATGGCGATTTTAAGAAACAAACAAGAAAATTCTGATATTCAATTGAATGAGGAAATTCTTGATTATATCGCTACAAACATAAAATCCAATATTCGTATCTTAGAGGGTGCTTATAATAAAATTCTTCTTTTTGCAAGATTTACAAAGCCAAAAGATAACAAGATTGACTTAAATATGGCAAAAGAAGCATTAAAGGATTTTATATCTCCAAATGAAAATATGGTAATTACGGCAGATTACATTATTGATATTGTAGCCGACCACTTTAACTTAGATAAGGAAGCGATTCTTTCTGAGAAGCGGACCAAGACTGTTTCGATTCCGAGACAGATATGTATGTATTTGTGCAATGAATTAACAAATCTTACACTTACGGAAATTGCTGTAAAGCTCAAAAGATCGAACCATTCAACAGTTATCCACGGTGTTCACAAAATTGAACAGGATATTCTCGTTGATAAAGAGTTAGAAGAAACCATTAATGTGTTAAAGAAAAAGCTCAATTCTTGATAACTTGTTGATAACTGTATTTTTTACGTCAATAACTATTTAATAACCTGTTGATTGTGAAAATTGTCATTTTTTTCATAGACATTCATTCACAGTAACAAACAAGTTATAAAAACTTACACATAAAGGTTAAACCACTTAAATTAAGGGCTTGTAAGACTTGTCCACAAATAAACAGCCCCTAATACTATATACTACTAGCTAATACTTTAATTTATTATGTTTACGGAAGGAAAGGAGTTATTCACAATATGAAGTTTACCTGTACCAAAACGAATTTTAACAATGGAATTAACATTGCCCTGAAAGCAGTACCGGGAAAAACAACGATGCCAATTTTGGAATGTGTTGTAATTGAAGCAAAAGGAGATATGGTAAAGCTGACTACGAACGATATGCAGCTTGGCATTGAGACAAAAATACCTGCAGAGATTGAACAGGATGGTATCATTCTTGTTAATGCAAAAATGATTTCTGAAATTGTTCGCCGTCTTCCGGATGATGATGTGAATTTTGAAGTTGATGAGAATAATAACATTCTCCTGTTTTGTGGAAAATCCAAGTTTAATATTCCGGGTATTCCTCATGATGAATTTCCGATGCTTCCAAAAATTGAAGCGGATAAGACAATTCACATTTCGCAGTTTACTTTAAAGGAAATGATAAGACAGACCATTTTCTCAATTTCCGATAATGAAAGTAATAAGATTTTGACCGGTGAATTGTTTGAGATTAATGGGGATGAATTTAAGATTGCTTCTCTTGATTTAGTAAGAGTTTCAATTCGTAAGATTCACCTGAAAGAAAGTTATGACCCGATTAAGGTTGTTATTCCGGGTAAAACATTGAGTGAAGTGAGTAAAGTTTTAAATGGTGGAATGGATGATGAGGTTTCAATTTCATTTTCCAAAAACCACGTACTTTTCGAGTTTGATGAGACGGTTGTTGTATCCCGCCTGATTGAAGGAAACTTCTACAACATCGACCAGATGTTAAAGACAAATTATGAGACAAAAGTTAAAATCAATAAAAATGAATTATACGGATGTATCGACCGTGCTACTCTCCTTCTTCGTGAAGCAGAGAAAAAACCGGTGATTCTTCACATCAAAGAAGACGAAATTCAGATGGAGATGAATACCAAAATAGGTTCGATGGATGAAGAAGTGACGGCTGAAAAAGAAGGAAAAGATTTAGTCATTGCTTTCAATCCAAAATATATTAATGATGTATTAAAAGTAATTGATGATGAGGAAGTGACTTTGTATTTGTTTAATGCAAATGCTCCTTGCTTTATCAAGAATGAAGAAGAATCCTATATTTACCTGATTTTGCCGGTAAATATGAATTAGAAATGAGGATGTTATGCAGGAAATAACGATTAAGGATGAGTTTATCAAACTGGGTCAGGCTTTGAAACTGGCGGGACTTGTCGGTTCCGGAGTAGAAGCAAAAGTAGTGATTCAGGATGGTGAAGTAAAAGTAAATGGTGAAGTGGATGTAAGAAGAGGAAGAAAATTACATCCCGGCGACTGTTTTGAATTTGAAGGAAATGAAGTAAAGGTAACATCTGTATGATATTAAAGTCCATTGAAATGAGTAATTTTCGTAATTATGAAAGAGAAGAATTTCATTTTCATGAAGGAACGAATGTGTTGTACGGTGATAATGCACAGGGAAAAACGAATGTGCTGGAAGCCATTTACCTTGGAGGCACGACAAAGTCGCACAAGGGAAGCAAAGATTCGGACATGATTATGAAAGGAAAAGACGAAGCTCATATTCGATATTATGTAGAAAAGAAGCAGTGTACTTATAAAATCGAAATTCACATGCGTCGGGGAAAGACAAAGGGAATTGCGATTGACGGGCTGCCAATTGGAAGCAGTAAAGAGTTGATGGGATTATCCCACATTATATTCTTTTCGCCGGAAGATTTAGGAATTATTAAGGATGGACCGGAGCAGAGACGAAGATTTATGGATATGGAATTGTGTCAGTTAGATAAGGCATATCTTTATTACCTGACACAGTATAAAAAAATATTAAAACAGAGAAATGCGCTGCTTAAGCAAATTCAGAAAAACAGTGAATTGAAAGATACGCTGGAAATCTGGGACAAACAACTGGTAGAAAATGGAATCCGGATTATACAAATCAGGGAACAGTTTGTAGAAGAAGTAGCAGCCATTATGAAACAAAAACATTTCAACCTGACAGGTGGTCTGGAAGAAATGGAAGTAATTTATAAGCCAAACTGCAAGGCAGATGATTTTGCCACACGCTTATTTATAGAGAGTGAAAGAGATATTTTACTTGGTACTACTACCGTGGGACCTCATCGTGATGACATGCAGTTTTTTATTAACGGACAGGAAGTAAAGGTTTACGGTTCGCAGGGACAAAAAAGAACATCGGCTTTGTCGCTGAAGATGGCGGAAATCGAAATTGTAGAGAAAACAATCGGAGAAAAGCCAATTCTTTTATTGGATGATGTTCTGTCTGAACTGGACCGAAATCGTCAAAACTATTTATTGGAAAATATAAAAGGAATTCAGACGATTATTACTTGTACCGGATTAGAAGAGTTTGTAAAAAATGGAATAAACATTAATCAGACATTTGAAATTGTTCAAGGAAAAATTAATGGCAATTGAGAAGATGGAGGTTTTTCATGAGTGAAGAAAAAGAAGTAGTATATGGAGCTGACCAAATACAGATTTTGGAGGGGCTTGAGGCAGTAAGAAAAAGACCGGGTATGTACATTGGAAGTACATCGGAGAGAGGTCTTCATCATTTGGTATATGAGATTGTCGATAATGCAATTGATGAGGCATTGGCCGGTTACTGTGATGAAGTCCAGGTATTTATTAACAAAGATAATTCGATTACAGTTATTGACAACGGACGAGGAATCCCGGTTGGAATTAATCATAAAGCGGGAAAACCGGCGGTCGAAGTTGTATTTACCGTGCTGCATGCCGGTGGTAAATTCGGCGGTGGCGGATACAAAGTATCCGGTGGACTTCACGGTGTAGGTGCGTCGGTTGTAAATGCATTGTCTGACTGGCTGGAAGTTGAGATTTATCAGGATGGAAAAAAATACATCCAGCGATATGAAAAAGGAAAAACAATGTATCCGTTAAAAGAAATCGGTACGACGGATCAGAGAGGAACAAAAGTTACGTTCTTGCCGGATGAAACAATTTTTACGGAAACAACAGAATATAGTTTTAACATTTTGAAGCAGAGACTTCGTGAAATGGCATTTTTGACTAAGGGAATCAAAATTATTTTGACAGATTTAAGAGAAGAAGAACCTTATTCAGAAACATATCATTATGAGGGCGGAATTAAAGAGTACGTTCAGTACTTAAACAAAAATAAAGAACCTTTGTATGAAGATATCATTTACTGCGAAGGACAAAAGGGAAATGTTGTGGTAGAAGTAGCATTCCAGCACAATTCGGCTTTTAATGAAGGATGTTATAGTTTTGTAAATAATATCACAACGCCGGAAGGTGGAACGCATCTGGCAGGATTTAAAAATGCACTTACGAAAACATTTAATGACTATGCGAGAAGCCAGAAGATTTTAAAAGATGCGGATCCAAACTTAAGTGGTGAAGATATCCGCGAAGGTTTGACGGCGATTATCAGTATCAAGATTCCGGAGCCGCAGTTTGAGGGACAGACCAAACAAAAGTTAGGAAACTCTGAGGCAAGAGGAGCTGTTGACAATGTTGTGAGTGAACAGCTGACATATTTCTTAGAGCAGAACCCGACAATTGCCAGATTGATTTGTGATAAAGCATTACTTGCTCAGCGTGCCCGCGACGCGGCGCGCAAAGCGCGCGATTTAACACGCCGTAAAACGGCGTTAGAGGGAACCAGTCTTCCGGGTAAGTTAGCAGATTGTAGTGACAAAAATCCGGAAAACTGCGAGATTTACATCGTAGAGGGAGATTCCGCCGGCGGCAGCGCAAAAACGGCGCGTGACCGCGCAACACAAGCGATTCTTCCACTTCGTGGAAAAATCTTAAATGTAGAAAAGGCACGCCTTGATAAAATTTTGGTGAATGCAGAAATTAAAGCAATGATTACAGCATTTGGTACCGGAATTTCAGAAGATTTTGATATCAGCAAACTGCGTTATCATAAAATCATTATCATGACCGATGCTGATGTCGATGGTGCACATATTGCTACGCTGCTTTTAACATTTTTATACCGCTTTATGCCGGAGCTGATTCGTCAGGGTTATGTATATCTGGCACAGCCGCCTTTGTATAAAATTGATAAAAATAAAAAGTCCTATTATGCATACAGCGATGAAGAATTAAATGCAACACTTGAAGAAATCGGACGTGATGGAAACAACAGCATCCAGCGTTACAAAGGTCTTGGTGAGATGGATGCCGAGCAGTTGTGGGATACAACAATGGATCCGGAGAAACGTATTTTACTTCAGGTTACAATGGATGAAGAACAGTCTTCAGAAATTGATTTAACATTCAATGTATTAATGGGAGACAAAGTAGAACCACGTAGAGAATTTATTGAGAAAAATGCGAAGTATGTTAGAAATCTCGATATTTAGGAAGGAGTAATGAAATGGACGAAAATATTTTCGACAAAGACAGTTTTGATGCAATCAAACCGGTGGATTTGAAAGAAACAATGGAAACTTCCTATATCGATTATGCGATGTCGGTTATTGCTTCCCGTGCACTGCCGGATGTCAGAGACGGATTGAAACCAGTACAAAGAC
>ULXW01030615.1_pt1 | contig 41288 bp, 32 predicted proteins | sample 1961661 | NCBI WGS metagenome assembly ULXW01 (sample SAMEA4835849, study PRJEB28245) | human gut metagenome | biome: gut microbiome; material: fecal sample | place: Denmark | collected 2008 | reverse complement strand
TTTGCACCTAAGCTTTTCACTTAGGAACGAGTCGCACCAAAGAAATAGTCATGAATGGAAAAACCGAGCCTGTTATAGGCCCAGTCATTGACCTGATACTGTCCGAACGGCACGTTGCCGATGGCGACGTCATAGAAATCCCGTCTGTCGGTGGTTTCAAATCCCGCCACGGTAATGTCTGCTTTGGGATAAAGCTGCTTTGCAATCCGCCCGGTGATGCTGTCCAGCTCCACACCGTATAGCCTGCTGTTCTGCATGGATTCGGGCAGACAGCCGAAGAAGTTCCCGACGCCCATGCTGGGCTCCAGAATATTGCCCGATTCAAAGCCCATATTTTCCAGTGCCTCATACATGGCATGAATAACGGTAGGGCTGGTGTAGTGGGCGTTCAGCGTTGAGGCTCTTGCCGCCTCGTATTCCTCCGGTGTGAGAAGCTCATTCAGTTCCGCATATTCCGCGCGCCAGTTTTCCTTATCCTGGTCAAAAGCGTCCGCCAAACCGCCCCAGCCCACATACCGGGAGAGCACATCCTGCTGATCGGGGCTGGCCTGAAGCCCTTCGGCTTCCAGCTGTTTCAGAAGCCGGATGGCGCTGATGTTTGCCTGATACTTGGTTTTGGCACCGTCTGCACCCAGGTCAGAATCCGTGATGCGGAAGTTCAGAGCGTCAGATACCGGCGACGTATGCTCCGGTTCTGTGCGCAGGCGTTCTGTAACAATGTCATAGGGAAGTCCGGTCTGCTCGCCGGGGTAAACCCTATCCGTTGCTGTTGAATATGCGACCTCATCCGCATTTTCCGGCAGCGCATCCAGCATATCCTGTACTTCCCGGTAATGCTGGGAGGAGAAGCTGATGGTTCTCCTGTTGTAGCCGGCATTGGCAACCAAGTAGTCAATACCCGCCGCATCCAGCTGCGGACGCATCCGGGCAAGCTCAGCCTCGGTCAGTTCTGCCTCCAGATTCACCTTGGGTACCGTCGTTTTTTCTGGGAAGAGAATCCCGCGCACGGTTTCAACCGGTTCATTGCGGAAGATGGGAAATCCAGTTCCGTTCTGGAATGTGATATCCCGCAGGGAGGCGCGGCCATCCCTGACCTCATCCACCGCAAAGCGTCTGCCGTCCAGCGTCAGCTCCGCACCGATCAGGTCGTTATCGACCTGAAAATGGAATACAGACTCCATTTCCGTAGGCTCCGCCTTCTCTGGCGAAGCAATGTCCGGCTGTACATCCGCCGCATCATTTTCCTCGGTCTGCGCCTCATATTTGGAGCGCTCCACATACTCCCATTCGGCAGCTTCCCGCTGGGCAACCTTCTCTTTCAGTTCAAGCAGATAATTCTCCGCCACCCACTCAGAATCGAAGTCAGCCGTCACGCCGTCCTCATCCACATAGAGGCCGTCATGCAGATCATCCCAGATGCCGTAGCCTTCATCTGTTTCAATGACAGCGAAGCGTTCATAAGGTTCGACCTCACTCTGCGCGGCAATCTGTTCCGCCTGCGCCAGCATCCGATCGGCCTCGGTAAAGAAGCGTCCGTCATTTACCAGAATCCCCAGCTGACGCTGAACTTTTGCCCACGACAATTCCAGCGTTCCATGGTCGGTGACAATGGAAAAGGTATCCGCACCGCCGAATTCATCCTTCAGCCATGCGGCAGCTCCGCGCTCCCGTCCATGTGCCAGCATATAGTCGTTGACACGGGATTTGCTTTCAAAGCTGCCATTCCAGCGAATCAGGGCATCGCTGATTTCATCGGCTGTGACAGGCTTCGGCACAGCAGCCGGTTCAGGAACAGGCTCCTTAATCGATTCGGGCGCAGATTCTTCCTGCACAGGTTCTTCCGGTTCAGAGAGTTCCGGTTCATCGTGCATCCGCGCATAGGCATCCTTCTGCTCCTGGGTGAAGTACCTGTCCTTCCGGATGAGGGAGGAGATGCGCTCGGCCACCTTCGTCCAGTTCAGCTCCACAGGGGGACATCCGCCTTTGGTCAGCCGGATGCCCTTGGCACTGTGATCTTCGGAGGAATGGTCAGCCCCGGACAGCGCGTGAGAGCGTCCGCCGATGCCGTACTCCTGCTTCAGAAAATCCGCTTTTTCCTTCATGGTGTGGTCTGCTGTAAAATAAGCGTAGATTCTGCCCTTGCCGCCCGCCGTGGAACTGCCGCCTGCAAGTGTTTCGCTGATTTCATCCTCGGTAATAAAGCTATGCGGTTCCGCAAGCTCGGCAGGCCCGTCCGGATATACCCGGCGCTCGGCAGAGATGTCTTTTAATCCCTGCCACAGCTCATCCATCCGGTGATAATGAAAGCGCAGAAGTTCTCTGTTTTCCGCATAGTCATTTAGGAATGTCAGGAATTCGCCGCGAAGCGTATCGACATAAGTGTTGTCCGCCATTTTCTCCGCAAGCGCTGCGGTGGCGTCCGGATAACCGGCAGGAAGATCGTCCATGGAGGAGAAGTAGCCCACCCGGTTTGCTTCCTCACTCAGGTCATGCTTCAGATAGAGCAGGCTCTGCGCCAGCTCGGAACGGACACGCCCACCAGCCTCGGCAAGCTCCACATTGGAAGCAAAGCTGCCTTCTTCCAGCAGTTGGCCGATTCTTTCCGCCGCAGCCTCCCATGTAATGACCTGAGAATCAGCGGCATATCTGGCCTCACGGCCTTTGTGCAGATGAATGCCGTCCCCGTCATACCACGCGGCATAGTTGCCATGTTCGCCCCGGATGCCGTAGCCGCCATGAAATTCTCTTTTCAGCAGCGCCGCGATTTCCTTAATCGGTTTCTGCTTCTGGAATGCATCCGTGATATGCTCTCTGGCGTGGCTTGTGTTGCTGCCGAAACGGAGCATATCGTCGATTTCCGACTGGGCAAAAGCAAAAGCGGACGGCACTTCGGTTGTGCGATCCGCTTCATCAATTTGGGATATCTGCTCCTGTTCCGAGAGAAAAAGGTTCATGGAAAGCTGTTCAAACTCTGTCCCGGCAGGATATCCGTTATTCAGTTCTTCCGGAGGCTCCGGGTCTTCGGCTGTTAATTGTACACCAGCTCGTTCAGAATGATCTCCTCGGCCTGTGCTTTCAGCATATTCATCATGCCCGCCCATTTCAGCGGGTCTCTGCGCTTCAGTTCCTCCGTCACGCCGGCCTGCTTCGCCATCTGCGGCATCAGCTCGTCCAGCCTCCGGTGCGCCGTCCCGTCGATCTCCCGAAGGTGCGGATACAGTTGCTCCGATAGCACCAGACGATTCCAGAGAATCGGGCGATGCGCCTTCAGATACTGTTTCCGCATCTGCCCGTACTTCCCGATGGGTGTTTCCTCCTGCTCGCTCAGTCTGATGTCCGGGATCAGATAATCTCCGTTCTGCCTGTACTTCATTTCCATATGCCATGCTCCTTTCTGCGATCTGTTCGCGTTCATAGTTTCGGATAGTCGCTCCGATTTCCCGCAGCACCTGCTGATTGATGCCGCTGACCGCTGTTCCCAGCGCGCCCGCCGTTTCCGGGGTGTTGAAATCGAAAACGCTCATAAAGTCTTCGTGTTCAAAGTAATTTTCCGGCTCCAGACCGCAGCGCAGCATCAGGGAATAGCTGATACTGACCTCGGCGGCATTCCGGAAGGCCACTCCGACGTTGAATTCATCATACTCTTCCAGAAAAGAATCCTCAAGGATGCCGAGGATGTCCCTGCGGTTGTCCTGCCAGTATTCCCGCGCAAGCTGAGAGGCCACAGACTCCAGCTGATCGGCAAGGCTTTCGCCTGCCGGCACGCCGTAGTTTTTCTCCAGCATGGAGGATACGGCCGGAATGTGCTCCTCCCGAAGTTCCCACAGGTTCAGGCTTCTGGAATTGGGCCGGGTGCCGGTATCGGAAACATCAAACACATAGCGCAGCCTCTCGCGGTCGCCGCTGGTATCGATGAGCGCGATGCCCTTGGAACCGCGCCGCACATACCGGCGCATCGTATTGTTCCAGACGTCGAACTCCGCACAGGCAGTGGCGTCCGGGCGCTGGGCATGGATCATGACCTGCTCGTGATACGGGTATTTGTACAGTCTCGACGCGGTGGCGAGGAAGGACTGCCAACGCTCCAGGCTTCCGGTCAGCTGCCGCTGCGCCTCTTCCGACATTCTTCGGTACTCCTGCAATTTGCTTGCCATAGATCACGTCTCCTTTCCAAAAAGAAAAGAGCGCCCGTATCATACGAACGCTTTCTTCCTACACATTTTTTGATTTAGAACCATCCTATTTCAGATTTTTGCAGGAAACCGCAAAAATCTGAAATAGAAATCAAGCCGTATTCCGAAATCTGGTGCGTCTGCACCTTTTTTCGGAATAGAATCAGATATCGAAATCGGGGTAGAGCTCCAGCTGCCCGAACTCCTCATCGGTCATTGTTCTCAGTTTTGCAAGCGCCCCCTCGGTCAGCGACAACAGCTGCACCTCATCGCGTTCCAGGTACTTCTTCATCTCCGTGAGTTTCTGCATCAGACCGGTACGGCTGCTGCCGGCGCTGTAGATGCACATCAGATTCATCTCGTCATTGGTGAAATTCATCATATCAGATCCCTTTCTGCGCTTTTCGTCTGCGCGATCTTTTCGCTTCTGGACGGCGCGGGTGCATGGAGCATTGCCAACACGGAAGGCTTTTTGCCCGGTTCAGGAGCCTGTTTATCCTCCTCCACAGTACGCCTTGCCGCTTCGAACAGTGCCGATGAATCGGGAGTCTTGGGCTTGACCTCTGGTTGCTCCTTTGGACCGTTGTTGATGATGCCGTCGATCATCCCGTAATCATCTTCCATGGACATTTCTGCATTTTTCAGATAATTGTCCGGAAGGAATGCCGGAAGCTGAACAAAACCCACGCTGTCCACATAATGAGAGCTTACCGAACCCTGCTGCTTTAAGACAACAATGTCGCTGACGGACAGGCTGTGCCCGGTAAAATCCTGCGGATGGGCGGTGTTGAATTTCATGTACAGATCATCCAGGCGGGCTTCTGTATCGCCGTCAGACGGAAGCGAACCGGAATAAACCGCCTCGTAATGGTCAAATGCAGGCTCAAGACCATGTTCCCGTAGATACTGAGAATTCATGTAGCGAAGCTCGGCCAGTTCCGGATCTCTGCGGAGCTGATAAATGCAGTAGCTGTCTGCCGGATTCTGCTGAAATTCTTTCTGCCATCTGTTTTCCGTGATAACGGGGAACTGCTCTTTTACAGCCTCCCAGTCTGCGCGGTCAACGCCGAAGATGCCGTCATGATTCAGAATCTCCGTCTGTTCAAAAGCCATCGCCTCGGTATTGTCCCCATAGAGAAGATATACCGGCACATCGCGTTCAAACAGCTCCATGGCGCGTTCCTTTGTCAGCGGGAGCATCGCATCGTCCGTATAGCCGTAGGCATTTCTTGCCTCCACGGAAATTGCCGGGTCAGCCGGAGTATCCGTCTCCGGCTCCAGGTTCTCCTGCACAGGCGGCTCGATGGCAATCGCCGCATCCTGCGTGACCTGCAATTCATCCAGTATTCCGATATCCGCAACCTGAAGCGGGGCGTTCTGCCCGATTTCATGGGAGTTGCAGATTTCCAACGCCGCCTCGGTCAGCGTGCTGATCTCCATATCCAGCTGACCGCCGTCGATTTCCTTCATGGATGCCTTATCGTAAATCGTGTAATCCACGCCGGTGTCCGTGCGCTGAACATGAAGATACCGGTCATCCACGGCATAAAGGCGTTCCATCGCCATGGCAGGTTCAGCGGCAATCAGCTCCGCTTCGCGCTCTTTCATAATTTCCGCATAATGGCGGTCAATATCGTTGATAAGGCCGTCGGCGGTCTTGCTGATTACCTCCAGACTTTCCCGAAGCTCCGGCAGGGTTTTGTCCTTTGACCAGGACGCAATATAGCCGAAACTGTTGTCGCCGGTGGCGATGCCGTAATAGGCGCACACCGCATAGGAAATGCTTTCTGCCTGTACTTCCTCGGTACTGCGGGAGAGTTCCGGAGTTTTCTCCTCAGCATCTTTGGTTCGATTGTGAAGCAGCGCGTGCGCCATCTCATGTATGACCGCAGATACCGTCTGCACCTCGCTCATGCCCTTGCGGATGGCGATATCCTGATGCTCCAGGTCAAAGTAACCGTCCATGCCGCCGCCCATCACTTCAACGGAAATGGGAACCGGAGAGGAGCGCCGCAGCGCCTCCATGAACACATCGTAATTCTCCACATTGCCCGACAGGTCATGGGCCAGCTGAGGCAAAGGCTTGCCCTCGGTCTGCGAAACGTCAAACACCGTCACCGGCTTGTACATGGGAATCTGGATGGTCTTTTCCTCCGTAATGATTTTCCCGTCCGCATCCAGCATGGGAAGCTGCGTATCCGGGTCCAGCTTTTCCTGCTCGATTTTCTTCTTGAAGGGAGTCGGGGCAATGATTTTTATGCCGTGTTCTCCCTTGATGACATTTCTGCCGAACTGATTCTTCCATTTGTTGAAGCCCGCCACCAGCGTGGCGTCCGGCTTCTGCATATGAATCAGCACCTGATTGTTTACGCTATAATGGTGAAAACGGCTCATGGTCTGAAGATACTGCGCATAGCTCTCCGACTGGAACAGCTCCTTGATACCGTCCTCAATACTCGCCGTGATCTCCTTCAGCCTGTCCCGGCTGCTCTGTTTTTCTGCCATATACCATCCTTTCCGGGAAACAGGGCGCAGAGCCGAAGCCCCGCGCCCATCTCCCTGCATTATTCATCCGAATTGCTGCCTTTGCTTCTGTCCGGCGGGACAGTGCCGGCCTCCTTTGCGCGTCTGCTTGCCGCCTCGCGCCGCGCTCTGGAAAACGGCTCGCGGACGGAAACACAGCTTTTCGGCACAATATAGCTTTTCGCACCGGCAGAGGAGCGCTTTTTCTCCTCATACACTTCTTCCGGACATTTTCTGCAAAGGGCGTCCAGCTTTTTAATCAGCCTCCTGTCATAGGTGTAGACGCTGGCGGTATCGTCTGCATCGGAAAACAGGATAATTGTTTCGCGTTCTGCGGGGCTCAGCTTCATGCGCCGGTTTTCTCCCTGTCAAACTCCAGAGCATAGCTGGATTTCTGCCCGTCGTCCGTCAGTACGAGGTAGGCGGAATAGCTTTTTCCGGTCTTTTCGGAGTACATGCCGCTGACAAATGTTCTGCCGTCCTTCAGAAGCGCCTCCGCCATCTTTTTTGTCAGAATGATGTGCTTTGCGGACAGGTAGCGGTTGTCCTTCCAGAGCCCGAAGCGGCAGTCGCGGCGCTCACAGAAAAAGCCGGTCTTGCTCTCTGTAACCGGACCGCCGCAGCGGGGGCATTTTCCGACCACCGGTCGTCCGGACGGAAACAGCACCTCCGCACCGCTCACAGGCTCGTAATCGCACACCAATTCGGAAACCATGCGGCTGATCTGCGCCATAAACGCCTCCGAAGAGAGCTCGCCGCGCTCGATCTCCTTCAGCATGTTCTCCCATTCCGCAGTCAGAAGCGGAGACTGGAGCTGTTCCGGAAGCACCGTAATCAGGGAGATACCGATGTCCTGAGGAACCAGGCTGACCGCCTTTTTGTTCTTCTTTCTCTCCACAAAGCCGGAGGAAACCAGTTTTTCCAGAATCCCGGCGCGGGTGGCGGGTGTGCCCAGCCCCTTGCGCTCGGCATCATCCGGCATCTCTTTCGCCCCGGCAGTCTCCATAGCAGAAAGCAGCGTATCCTCGGTGTATCGGGCAGGCGGTTTTGTCTTTCCTTCTTCCAGCGAAACGGCAAAACTGTCAATGGACTGTCCTTCCGTCATCGGAGGGAGCACCTTTTCCTTCTGTTCGCCTGCCGCATAGCTTTTCCAGCCGGCGGTCAGCACGGTTTTACCCTTTGCGGTGAATACCTGTCCGCCGCATTCGACAGTTGCCACTGTTTCCAGATAGGAGTACGGCGCACTGACCGCCATCAGCACCTGACGGGCAACCAGCTTCAGCACCTCGCGCTCTCCGGCTGTCAGAGCAGACAGTTCAGCTTCTCCGGCAGCCATCGTGGGAATGACGGCATGGTGATCGGAAACCTTACGGCTGTCGCAGACCTGTTTTGAAAACACATCTCCGACCGATACGCCGAGAATCCCGGAGGCGCAGGCAGCGGCGGCCGGAACCCCGCTTTCCATATCGTCCGTCAGGTAGCGGCTGTCGGTTCGCGGATAGGTACAGAGCTTTTTCTCATACAGGGACTGAAGGTAGTCCAGCGTCTGCTGGGCGGTGAAGCCCAGGATGCGGTTGGCATCTCGCTGGAGCGTTGTCAGGTCATAGAGTGCTGGGGCTTTTTCAGATTTTTCTTTCTGCTCCACGCTGCGGATCACCGCCGGCGCGCCTGCACAGGCGGATTTCAGGCTTTCCGCATCCGGCTTGCTTTTCAGCTTTTCACTGACCGCCGCAAAATCGCCGTTATCCAGCTTCACCGTATAAAAGGGCTCCGGCTGGAACGCCTTGATTTCCGCTTCCCGCTGTACCAGCAGCGCCAGTGTAGGCGACACCACGCGTCCGACATTCAGCGTGCGGTGATACAGCACCGAGAAAAGCCGGGTGGCGTTGATGCCTACCAGCCAGTCCGCCTTGCTTCTGCAAAGAGCGGCATCATAGAGATGGTCGTACTCACTGCCGTCGCGCAGGTTTTCAAAGCCCTCGCGGATTGCAGCATCCTCCATGGAAGAAATCCAGAGGCGCTTCACGGGTTTCACGCAGCCTGCCAGCAGATAAACGGTGCGGAAAATCAGCTCGCCCTCGCGTCCTGCGTCGCAGGCATTGACGATTTCCGTCACATCCGAACGGCGCATCAGCTCCGTCAGCAGATCCAGCTGCTTTTTCTTATCGCGCCCGACGCTGTACTGCCAGCTTTCAGGAATGATGGGGAGCTGTTCGCGGCTCCATCTGGCATACGCCTCGTCATACACCTCGGCGGAAGCCAGTTCCGCCAGATGGCCGAAGCACCAGGAAATGAGGAAATTTTCTCCCTCAAAATAACCGTCCCGGCGCTTGTCAGCGCCAAGGACGGCAGAAATGGATTTGGCCACAGAGGGCTTTTCGGTAATCACAAGTTTCATATCGTTTTCCTTCCTCTCTCTGATTGGTGCAGATGCGGTCTGCACAATTACGCTTCATCCGTTTCCTCCGGCTGGTCGTCCTCGATGATGTATTCCTCCTCATCATCTTCGTCATCATCGCCGAAGTCGTAATCGTCCAGATCATCGGGGCCCTTGGTATCAGGCTTCTGCTTTCTGAACTTGAACCAGTACACAGCGCCGCCCGCACCCAGACCGGCAATCAGCAGCAGGAGAAGCAGAGGCGCGGAGCTGCTCTTTTCAGGCTCCGGTTCTTCCGGCTCCTCCTGAACAACGGTAGGTTCCGGCTCCTCCTTTACCGTCCCGGTGCATTCTGTCAGGTTGGTCTTGCAGACAGGACAGTTCAGGTCTACATCGCCAGCTTCACAGCGGTCGGTACAGGTGCATTTGACCGTGACCTCGCCGTCCTGCATCAGCGCCATCAGGTCAGCCTCGTCCACCAGATTCAGAAAATAGACGTTTTCGCCGTTCTTATCCCGGTCGATGACAATGTAAAAGGTGTTATCATTCTTGGACTGCACCGTGATGAACTGCTTTCCGTCCGAAGCCTGGTACACGTCATCCACAAGCTCCAGGTTGCCGTCAGGCGTCAGCGGGGTTCCGGAACTCTCTGTACCGGCCGAACCGGTATCGGCATTATCACCGGCAGCAACCGTACCCTCGCTGACTTTCAGATAGCCGCCGTACACATAGCCCTCCTTTTCGGGCACGATGACTTTGTACCAGCCGTTTTCCTCGCCGATCACCGTGACGGTATCGCCGCAGGGAAGCTGACCGATGATGTTGTAGCTGGTGCTGGCTCCGTCGCGCAGATTCAGCCTGCCGCCGTTGGTCGTCACCGTTCCAATTCGTTCCGTCTGTGCAGCAGTCTCCGCTGTGCTGTCCGCAGAATCTCCTGCATAGGCAAAGGCGGGAGCCGCCAGCGCTGTCATCATGGCGAGCGCTGCCGCCAGTGCGGTCAGCCCCCTGCGAAGCATCCTTTTAGTTCTCATGTTCATATCCCTCCGTTTCTTCATATTCATCGGTTGCGGACGAATCCGCAGTCCTGCCGCTCAGAAGCGCGGCCAGCTGCTCCGGCGTCATGCCGATCTCGCGCACCATGCCGATGATGTCGTTGTTCTCCAGCTTCGTAATCTGCTCGGAGAGCTTGCGGTTGCGGTTCTGAAGGTCGGAAATCTTTTCGGTATTCCTGCTTCTCTCCGCCTTCAGCTTTTCAATTTTCGGGTTCATACTGCTCCTTTCTTACGGGCTGGGCAGCCTTCCGAATTGCAGGAAGTGCTGCTGCCAGTAGTTCGTATCGATGCTCGTGTACTGGATGGGGTCGCCGCAGTGGATCATCATATTGTTGCCCACATAGATGCCGACGTGCGACGCGCCGGAGGTGTCATAGGTTTTCTCAAAGAAGATCAGGTCGCCCGGCTTGGCGTTGGCCGGAGAGACATAGGAACAGATATTGCGCAGTCCTTCGGCGCCAAGCCGCCCCACATTCCAGCCCACACCGCAGTGATTGATGACCCAGCTGACAAAGCCGGAACAGTCAAAACTGGTGCTGGGCGAGCTGCCGCCCCAGACATACGGATAGCCCAGGTACTTTTCCGCTTCCTGAATCATGGCCGCAAACTGTTCATCCTCCAGCGCGCCTGCCGGGATTTCATACCGGTACTGGTCGCCGTAATAGCGGTCAACGTAGGAAGAACCGGCGAACAGATCGGGCCGGTTGCCCAGTGTAGACATATAGGAGGCATACAGGGACAGATGATCCTGATCCATCAGATAGACCGGCAGATGGGACAGATTGAAGTTTTCCAACGTCACCGTACAGATGTAATAATCGTAGGGAACCTGCACTTCATATTCGTATTCCTCGATGCTGGTCGCGCCGGTCTCCGGGTCTGTAACCGTGTAATAGCCGGTGCGGGTCTCTGTTCTGTAACGGGTTTCAACCTGCACATCCTCCGTCAGCGTGTACTGGCGGTCGAAGATGGTCTGAAGCAGACCGCCTACCTCATCAATCGTCCATTCTCCCTCCCAGAGTGCGGTCAGCATGGAAATCAGCACATAGGGGTCATGTTCGATCTCATCCAGGTCAAAATGGTATTCGTCGTAATCATGGGTGCTTTCGTAATTGTCCAGATACTCCTGAAGCTCTGCCTCAAGCGCCAGATACTGCGCCTCCGCCGCCAGCATATCCGCATCGGCGCTGGGATAGGTGGTCAGCACGCCGGAGGATGTGAGCGAGCTCATCATCACGGAACAGCTGGACATCACAGCGGAGACAAACAGAAACATCATTCCGATGACGCCGAGAATCACAAAGCCCTTTTTGTGCCGGGCGACAAACTGAACGGCTTTGGATGTTTCCTCACCGGTTTTCTTCACAGCTTTGGCCGCAGCCTCGGACGCTTTGACCGTGTTGTCCGCAGCCTTTCCGGCCTTGGCCTCGGCGTAGGCTTTCTTGATGGCGCGCTTCTGCTGGAACCGGGAGACCGGGCTTGCGCCCCATTCCGGATTCTGAAGTTCTGCCTCCTTGTACAGTGCCTTCAGATTGGCCCGGTCAGCGGCGCGTTCTGCTTTCAGCGCTCTGGCATAGGGTTTATCCTGCAATGTGCGGTGGGCGGTATCCAATGTGCGGATGCCGCCCTCGGCGCTGCTGATGGCTTCATGGGAGACCGATGCGGAAACGCTGCCGTCCGAATCCTCGTGCAGTTCCCGGTGGGATACTGCCGAAACCGCATTGAGCGGAGTGACCGCTGCGGCATGGGTGAGCTTGGACGGGCGCTTTTTCTCGGTTCCCTCAAAAACAAGGCGCGTCACGACCTGATTCTCCTTCGGGTCATAGACGCGCTGTTTCTGAACGATCTTCTTTTTGGGGATTTTCGACTCAGCTTTTGTGAGTTTTTTCTGCGCTTTCTCCGCCTTTTTAATGGGCTTCTGAAGCTCCGACGCTTCCAGCTCCTCCTCTGTAAACAGAAGACGGGGCGAGCGTTTTGCCATGTGCATCACCTCGATTCGTATGGTTGTGGTATTGTTCAGCCGATGATCTCCGCGCGTTCGGCCAGAAATACCTGTTTGCCCTTGGGCGTAACCAGCATCTGCGTGCCGCGATGCCCGTTGGGCGCGATAAACTCACGGACAACAAACAGGCCGTTGCGGTACGGAAGGGCGTGAGGATGCATGATGCCTTTGCTGTCATAGTAGGCATATTTCTTCCTGACGAGATAGGCCGTGAACATGCTCTGGGGAACACCCAGTTCCTTGGCGGTGAGCCGGATGCCGGTGCAGTCTGGGCAGTCTACCAGCGCATCGAAATACGCTGCCTTTGGAAGTGCCACGGTCAGCTGCGCCTCTGCCTGTTTCAGCTGTCCGGCCAGCTTTTTGTTGAGGTTCCGTTCCTCCGACAGCGCCCGCACGACCTGCGCCGCCACATCGGCATTGCCTGCCGCCTGTTCCAGCAGCGCATCGGTCATATAGGCTCCGTGCCTGCGGATAGAGGGAAGAACTTCGCTCGTCACCCAGTGCTTGAAGCGCTTGGCGCTTTCCAGCTTACTGGAGAGGATCAGGCTGTAAAGCCCGGATTCATTGATAAGAATGGTCTCTTTCCGTTGATTTCCGTCAAAGACCATTCCTTTTGTCCGGTCTTCCGGTGCTACATGGCGGTTAATATCTCGACTACCGTTTTGGTACCCGAGGTTGTCCGCCACATCTTTTCCAACAAACCAGGGAATTCCGTCCTCCGTGACAAAGGTACGGATACGCCCGAACTCCTCATTCTGAAATATCTGCATCCTGTTTTCCATATCTTTTCGTCCTTTCTTATCCAGCCTGCTCCTGCGGCTTGGTGGTGATGATCCGGTACAGCTCCGTATCCTTCGGGAAGTGATCTACAAACGGAAGAATCGTGCTGCCGTAAAAAAGAAGCCCTTCGCCTTCACCGCTGTGGGTGACATACGAGAGCTGATGGGGAGAAATATTCAGCTGTTTGGCGAGAATCTGCCGGTCGCCGGACGCCTGGTTCAGCATGAACACATAGTCGGAGTTTTCAAAGATGTTTTCCACCTCGCGGGAGGAAAGCAGGTCTTTGACGTTCTGTGTGATCCCGGTGGGAATACCGCCCCATTTACGGAAGCGCTTCCAGATTTCCACCGTGTACGCCGCCGTCTGCTCCTCGCGGAGCAAAAGGTGCATCTCGTCGATGTAATAGCGGGTGGATTTGTGCGCCTCGCGGTTGATGGTGACACGGTTCCACACCGCGTCCTGCACGATCAGCATACCGATTTTCTTCAGCTGTTTGCCCAGCTCCTTGATATCGAAGGACACGATGCGGTTTTCAATGTTGATGCTGGTGCGGTGGTTGAACACATTCAGAGAGCCGGTGACATAGATTTCAAGCGCTGTGGCGATGTACTGCGCCTCCTTTTCCTCCTGCGTCAGCAGCGCATTGTACAGATCCTCCAGAATCGGCATGTTTTCCGGCACGGGGTCAGCCAGATAATCCCGGTAGACCATGCGGACACAGCGGTCGATGATGGTCTTTTCCACCGGCTGCAAGCCCTCCTTGCCGCCTACGATCAGCTCGCACAGGGAGAGGATGAAGTCGGATTTCAGCGACAACGGATTCTCATCGTCGCTGTAGTTCAGGTTCAGGTCCATGGGGTTGATGTAGTCGCTTGAAGTGGGCGAGATTTTGATGACCTGCCCGCCCAGGCGCTCCACCAGTGTGCCGTACTCCGATTCCGGGTCGCAGATGATGATGTCATCATCGGTGACGAAAAATACATTGGCAATCTCGCGCTTGGCGGCAAAGGATTTGCCGGAGCCGGGCGTGCCGAGAATCAGGCCGTTCGGGTTCTTGAGAAGCTTTCTGTCCACCATGATCAGGTTGTTGGACAGGGCGTTGATGCCGCAGTAGAGCGCCTCCTTACCGCTCTGAAACAGCTCCTGCGTGGTAAACGGCACGAAAATCGCCACACTGGATGTTGTCATTCCGCGTTCGATCTCCACCTGATTGAGCCCCAGCGGCAGGCTGCTCATCAGCCCTTCCTCCTGCTGGAAGTCAAGCCGGGTCAGCTGGCAGTTGTATTTCTGGGCAATGGAGCCCGCCTGGAACACATTGTTCTCCAACTGCTGTTTAGTCTCCGCCACGTTCAGCACCAGGAAGGTCAGCAGGAACATGCGCTCATTTCTGGACTGCAGATCCTGCAGGAGCTTCTTCGCCTCGTTGCCGTAGGTGGCCAGGTCGCTGGGGATGATGTCCATATCATATCCGGCGCGGACGGCCTTTTTCTGCTCCTCAATGGTCATCTTCTGCAGATCGGTGATTTTGCGCTTGATGGTCTTAATGGCTTTGACCTGATCCACCGACTGAACATGCATGGTCACAATCAGACTGCTCTGCATATCCAGAAAGTCGGCCAGCATCCGGTCGTTCAGCTCCGGCGCGAGAATCTGGAGGAAGGAAACCTGCCCGATTTTCCTGCCCATGGTGAAGTTTTTGCCGTTTCGGAAGGAAAAGGAGCTGGGCGCGATAAAGTCCTTCACGGAAAGCCCGGTGGGAGCCAGCCAGTTCCAGTCAAAGAGAAACGGCTGCTCCTCGTCCATGTGGAAGATGCCGTGGAGCAGTTCCAGACGCTGCTTTCCGTTCATCGGGTCAGCCTGAACACCCAGCCGCTTGAAGTTGTTCAGCACATCGGTCTCAATGCGCTCCAGCCGGAGCTTGGCGCTTTTCAGCGAATCGGCCTCGATGCCGAAGGTCAGGTACTTGGTCTTGATGAGGCCATTGTTGCCCTTGGCCAGCTGATTTTTCAGCATCTGGGTGTATTCGGCGCGGATGCTGTCGTAGCTGTCGCCCTTCAGCGGAATGGCGATGCGCTCCGAGTAGGTATCCTTGTTCGCCGCCGTATTGATAAAGGACAGCTCAAAGCGCACGGAGCTGTCAAAGTAGTTGAGAAAGTCGCACCAGCCGTCAAAGATGGCGGCCTTGTCCTCGTTCTGATTCAGCTGGTAGTTGATGTCCTGGAACTGCACCGTCTTGGTGTAGTAATGATCGGTCACGCGGCAGATGCCGTCCGGGAACATGCGCTGAAAGGGGATGGAATCCTGTGCGGATTTGTGTCTTTTGTCCTGTCGTCTGGCGTTCTGAATGGCAGCGTTAATCTGCTGCTTTTCCGCTCTTGTGAGCTTTTTCGCCTTGGACAATCTTCTGTACCTCCTTATCCAGTTTTTCCTGCCGCACTACGGCAGAATAGAAGTTGTTGGTTTTGTATGGCCGCTCCTTCGGGCGGATAAAGCTGACCTGCACGATATTGCGGATGATTTTTTCCAGCGGCTGTCCGTTCTTCTCATACATGGCGAACATGAAAAAAGGCAGCATGACAAGCACCATGAGAAGGGTTGCCGTACTGCTGCTGACGTGTCCCTTGATGAGGAAAAAGACCGGAAGCCCAACCAGAAGTCCTCCGCCGAAGCAGACGATCTGGCGCTTGGTCAGGTTGAAGGCGACCTTGGTTTTGACTGCGTTCATATCCTTGGGTACGGGTACATATGCCATTCCGTTTCCACCTCCTTAATGTGCGTTGAACACGCTCTTTGCCAGAGAGCTGGTCTTGAACAGCGTGAAGCACAGCAGCACGGTGTAACCCATAACCGTCCAGATTGCCATGGAGATATCGCTCTCCACGACCATGTTCTGCACAAGGACGGCATAAATTGCCACGCAGACGATGATTAAGAAGCCCTGAAACGCCAGCGCGAACAGGCTTCTGAGATAGTTCTGACCCATCTGGCTCCACTCGTGATTCATCATGGTGGACATGGGAATCGGCGCGACCGATGTGACCAGATAGATTTCAATCATTCTGCCGAAGCAGATGAGCATAATGATGATGGACAGGATATGCATGGTCACGCCCACAATCATGGACTGGAACCACAGGCCGATCAGGCTGGAAAGCTCCATGGCCATCAGCGTTTCCTCAAGCCCCTCTGTGACAAGCTCAATATCCGCATTGCCCACGATAATGCCGGCGGCGTTGTTCACCACCGTCTGAGAAACATCGAACACCGCCATGACGATATTCCAGGTGTTGGACACAATCAGGATGGCGCAGGCCGTCTTGAACACCCACATGAGAATCGACCAGGTGTCGAAATCATGCATGTTGTTCTTATCCATGATGATGCGGATGAATTCCATGGTCATGACCAGTGCCAGAATGATACCGGCTATGGGCAGAATCACATTGTTGGAAAGGTTTTGAATCATATGGAAGATTCCGCTGTTCCAGCCCTGCGGGGTCTGACCGACCTGCACCGCAATATCTCCGACCTTCGTGTTTACCGAGTCCACCATTCCTGTCAGGTTGGATGCAATCGCTCCGGCAAGAAGCTCCTTGAGCCATTCGGTCAGCGTGTTGAGCAATAAATCCAATCGGCATCGACCTCCTTTCCGGCTCCCCCTGCGCTATGGCAGGGGGAACCCTGGATTTTACTCACTTCTGTCTTGCTGTGCGGCGATTAACCGAAAAGACCGGTGAGCAGGGGGACAAGGGTCATGCCGATGAGGGCCACGCCGCCGCCTGCCATGAGCTGTATCATGGCGAATTAGTTGTCAAGTGGTTTTGAGAATTTCTCCAAAAAGAAAATGCGGCGCACCGGAAATTGCTCTCCGGTGCGCCGCGCGGTATCTTATGCTGCTGCACAGTTGCAGGTGTGAGTGTTTGTTGCAGAATACCTTGGATGTCCATACCCAACAATCTGCGCATCATCCAGCGCAAAACTGCGGGTAACAACCTTGCCGCCGACATTGCCCTCCCATGTGGTCACACAGCCATCCACGGCTGCAACAATACCCACATGGCTGACATTGACGCTCTTAGCTGCGTTCTTCCAGCGGAAATAAATATAGTCCCCGGGCATGGGGACGTAATTGTTTTCCGCTTCGGTCAGTTCATCAGGAGTGCAATTCTCAATGTGGTAATTGCGAATCATTCGCGCCTTATGATCGGTGTTCTTGAAATAGAAGCCGCCACTATTCTCATCCGAAGCAAACCACACAATGCCTTTGCCGCAGTTGGAGGTATCCGGGATCATCTCCTTCGGCATGCCAGCATTCATTGCCAGCCAGTCAGCAAAACGGTGGCACCACTTGCCGTTATAGCCGTTGAAATAGATGGACTTGCTGCGTCCATTATCCGGCAAAGCCATGAACATCATGCGCTCCACAATGCTATTTGGCACGGGATCATCCAGCAGCTTAATAAATTCCGCCATCACATAAGCGGGTTCGCCTCGATAGAGAGTTTCGTACCAGCCATCGACACCGCCGGGCTTCACCAGCACCAGTCGGTTCATGGGCCAAACATTGTTCCAGCGGCGAGCTTTTCGGCTGGGTTCACGGCGAACATTCAGGGCATTACTTTTGACCTGGCCATAGCGCCAGGTGCTTTCAATTTGGGTCATGTTTTGCTCCTTTCACATAACGACAAAGAAAGGCCACCCGGCAATTGCCGGATGGCCAGTAGGTCGGTTGGGTATCAGGTGGACTGGTTGTCCAGCCTGCGCGCCATGTCATCGAGTTTATCGTTGATGTCAGCGATGCCCTCGACGACATTGGTGCTGAGATGGTTGATCATCTGCTGGTACTGTGTTTCGCGCTCTGCGTTTTCCTTGAGCATGCAGAAAAAAGGTAAATGATCGGCTCGTCATTCTTACCTTAATGTTCATCGAACACTATGTAGAATCGAGCGAGGTACAGGTTCTGCAACGCGACGATAAAAGCAATGACAATTTGGGGGAACAACCTTTATCGAACAGGGATAATACTTGAAAGAGCCTTTGTTCGTGGGTAATACTCAACGCAATAGCGATCTCCCGAAACGATGGAATAGTTCTCATATAGTGAGCATGATATTTCCAAAACCAGTGTTTCATTTTGGTCTGTATGCACAATAACCTGATACACATCCATATGTCTGCCATATGATGTGAATCTCACATCATCGACCGTTCCGTTCACTGTAATAGGATTGTCTTCCCAAGCATCAAACAAATAATTACCGCTCAGCAACAACGCAGTACCGATGAATATCACAATAGCCAAGAAAAAAGCAACTACTTCACAGCTCAGATGTGTACATATCTTTCGCTGAGTCTTATGGGCCTTTTTACGGTTTTTTGACTTACAATTCCCGATATTTCGTTTCTGCAAAAAATCAAATGCTAAAAAAGCGTATCCAATAAGGAAAATCAGTAAGGGATAAAAAGCTCGGGAAAAACCTAAGTTAAGAAGATTTTCCATCGTTTTTAGGCTCCTTTAGTTAATTGCCGCCTCCAACTTATTCCAAGCAGAACCGAAATAAAAGTCTGCATACGTCTGCGCATATTCACTAACAGCTGGGATGAGTTGCTTTTGTACATACCGACGCAAGCGCTTCGATTCCATGCGTCCCATCTGTCGACCTTCAAGAGATGCCATTTGCCTGTAGTGGCGTGGCTGAAGCTTGTTTCCGCCATATGCCGTTTCGCTGACCAATTTGTCGATTTTCTTACCGAGGGCATCTCCGATGCCTTCGCCCAATAAGTTAAAACCTGTGGAGATAAGGAAATCGGAAAACTTAAAGCTATAGTTATCATTTGGATCAGTAGAAATCCAATCGACACCTTCATGGATCATTGCATCAACTGCAGATGATGTAACCGACCGCAATAGACTCCAACCAAAACCGTTTCCGGGAATTAGACCCTCAATTGCACCTGTTACTGTGGAACTTAGAACATCCGCTACACTGGTTTCCTTATCAAATAACAGCGCAGAACCAATTTCAGTCCCCAAACCCATGACTGCTCCAGCTGCTGCCATACCAAGCGGAGTAGGACACGCAGCTGCAATGGCAACACTTGCAACTACGGTCACTGCACCAACGACAATACCGGCAAGTTTTTTCCAAAACGCACCATCTTCATCACCGTATTGAATAGGGTCGTTTTTCGAATAAATGTATTGGTTTTGTCCAAGAATAATATTTTCGACAATGATGCTATCGCTATTAATAAATCTGCACACGCCTGAATCGTAGTACCGACTACGCAAATAATACAGCCCCGTTTCTTCGTCGTACACATACCCGCGATAGCGGAACGGCTGCACGGTGCCCAGCGTGGCTACCAAACTGCCCTCCTTCTTAATAGGCCGACCCCACGCATCATACACATAGTTTACCACAACATTCTTGTTGCTGTCAAGAATGGCCACAATGTCGCCCTGCAGGTTCTTCACATAGCTGTACGGCGTACCGTTGAACACTACCACCGCAGGCTTGTTCTGAGCATCGTAGAAGAAGTGCAGTTCATTGCTGCCCTGGGTCATGTGCACGATATTCTTGCCATGCAGCGTGTACTTGGTCACACCGGTAGAAGCAGCAGTTTTCTGCACACGCAGGCCGTTCTCGTTATAGACAAACTCGACGACTTCGCCAGCCTTCTGCATCTTCTGCAGCTGACGGCCATTCTGCCAAGTGTAAGTCCAAGTACCATCGCTCAGCGGGTTGCCAATCGCATCATAGGTAATGGTCTTATCATTCACCTTGGTCAGCTGGTCACGCCAATTCGCATTGGTGTACTCAAAGTCCATGCTTTCGGTTTTAACGCCGTCCACATACTTCTTCTTGTACTTGATGTTGCCGCCCTGGTCATACTCATACTCCCAAGTGGCGCCTTCCTGACCATCGACCACACGAATCAGCTGACCCAGCGCGTCGTAGGTGTAGGCGGTTTCCACGCCATCCTGCTTCACACTGGTAATGTTGCCATTGTCATCGTACTCGTACTCAAAGGTGCCGCCGGTCTGTTCGATCTTTTTCACAAGGCCCGTGGTGCTGGTCTTGTCGGTCGCATCAGTCAGAGTTGCACCAGCCACATAGGTGTAGGTAGTCTCATTAGCGGTGCCGCTGCCGGACTTGACAGTTGCCTTCGCTACACGACCAAGACCATCATACTCCAGGGTACTATTGCCGTGAGCGCCGTAGTCCAAAGAGGTGGGACGGTTCTCATCGTCATAGCCAAACTCAGTAACGAACTCCTCATGATCAGCGCCAACTTGCTCAGTGAACTTGGACAGGCGACCGAATACGTCATCGTAGGCCACTTCGCCGGTGTACACATGCTCCTGGCTGGTCACATTACCCGCAGCATCCTCGGTGAACTTGTGGGTCTTGATACGGCAGGGGCGGTTGGACAGGTCGTATTCGCTCTCTGCAATCTGACCGATCAGATTGTTGCGCACATGCGCGACCTGACCGTTGGCATTGTAGGCATACTCGTAGCGCGGGTTGTCCTCAAAGGTTGCTTCTTCGTCGTTCTCATTCTTGATACCGTAGGTAACACCCGTGACACGGTTGAAGTCATCATACTCGTTCTTGACCACCGTGCCATTGCCATACTGCATCTGCGACAGCATGCCGTAATGATCACCTTCCGGATCGTTCTGGTACACATTGGTGGACAGAGTAACACGCGTGTCTTCAGGCTCATCATCAGTGGGCAGCTTACCGATCTTTACAGCAGTTTTGCGGCCCAACTCGTCGTACTCGAAGGTGTAGCAAACATCATTGCTTGTGTTGGCATCGGTGTTGTGCTTCACGCCAGTCAGCAGACCACGGGTTTGGTCGTAGGTGTACTCATTGCGGAACTCGCGAGTGCCATCCGTCGTCTTGACCTTCACAACACGGCGCAGGGCATCATGTTCATACTCCACAGCCTGCCCCTTGGGATCAGTGACGCGGGTGGTGATACCCTTATATTCATCCACCTCAGTAGTTACCGTCTTGCCGCGGACGTCAGTCTGCTGGTGAACATAGTTGCCGTTGTGCTGGTACTCAGTAGTGCTGCGGGTAATGGCAGTTACATCGCCCACAGTGCCAGAAGTGTCAGAACGGGTGGCGTTGCCAAAGTCGTCATAGGTGAAATAGCCATCCGTACCCAGCGGTGAGTGGGATTCCAGCATCAGATGCTTTTTCTGCTGTACCTCAGTATCACCATAGGAGAAGGTGCTGCTCTTGGTGTGACCGGGCGCGATGTACTGGATCATGTTGTCACAATCGTCATACTCCGTTTTCTTCACGCCACCATACAGCTGGATAGCCTTCTTGCGGTTGCCCTTGGAGTCATACACGTAGTCCGTACCGAAGGATTCGGGGTACAGGTACAGACCTGTGAAGTCAGCATGGTTCATCTGACGGTTCATGTACAGGGAGAACCGAACCTTGGTATAGTTGTAAGGAGCAACGATGCTGCCGCTTGCAAACTGCCAGCCATCCTCGCCGTAATTGAAGTTGACGCGGCCACCCAGATACCAGTTGGTCGTATTGGCGGTAAAGTAGACGGACAGACTGCAGAACACATAACCTTCTTCATCCATCTTTTTGGCAAAGGACTTGCACCAGCCGCCAGCGGTGAAGCGGTCACCCGCATTGCCGTAACAGCGGAAATCCTGATTCAGGGTGATGTTGCGGTTGTAGCGACCCTCGACACGCGCCGCCTTGGAGGTTCGCAGGAACTCGGGAGCCAGCTTACCATCAATATCGTCTGCAACAGACAGATCCTTGATGGAGATGTAGCTGCTGTCGCCATCGCCAATCGCCCAACCCGTAGGAACGGTACTGCCAGAGGTTTCATGAATGAAATCGCTGTTCTGCAGCATGTTGAAATGGTTACAGGTCAGACCTTCTTCCAGCTGCATGCAGTCAATCCAGAAGTAACCGTAGGAGGTCGTACCAATGGCCTCGCAATAAACGGTTGCATCTGCCGTCTCGGGCAGGGTGAAGGAAACAGACACACGCTGGAACGGCGCATCGCTTGCATTTTCAGAGACAGGCACTACATCGGAAATGAAGTATTCAGTGCTGCCGTTGATCGTGTAAGCAACTCGCACAAACGCCTTGGGCGCACCAGAGCGCATATAGCCCGACAGGGTATAAGGCTTGCCCGGGATCAGCGTCGCAGCTTGACGAAGGTAGGCTTCGCCACCAGTAGGAACCAGAATCTTATAGGAGACAGGGCCCCACTGAGTGTTGGCCTGATCACGGGTAAAGGTGCCAGTACTGCTCTTTTCCCACACGGAACTATTGGCATCCATCATGTGATCCAGCAGCAGATTCTTGACAGCACGCTGCATGCGGGAACGGGTGGTAGCATGGTTGATGGGAGTATTGGCATTGTCATCGCTCTGGTCATACTCGGTGTAGACTGCATAACCCAGGCCGTCGTCGATGCTGATCTGATTACCGTTATCATTGAAGTGGTAACGGAGGGTCTTGCCGGAGATGTTGTCAGTTACCAGCGTCAGGTGGTTGCCGTAATCATAGGTGACCTTGGCAGCATAGAGTGCGGCATCCTTCACAGCCTCATCGGTGGAGAGAATCGCAGCTTCACCAGTTTCCGCATAGGTGATACAATGGGGCAGGCCGTAGGTCGCACCAGTATTGCTATACTCATAGCGGACAGCCAGACCATCTGCACCCTGCGCCTGTTCCAGCAGCCGGTAACCATTGCGGGTGGCATACTGGTAATTGCTGAGACGGCCATCCTCATGGGTGATCTGCGTCAGACAGCCATTGGTATACGCAAAGCGGGTACAGGTCGTATCCGACTGCCACGGCGTCTTGATGGCAGTACACTTCAGGGAACCGTCCGTCTGGGTGGTATACACGAAGGTAGTAGTACGGTCCGCGCCGTCCTTGACGGAGTCCACGAACAGCTTGTTGTCGGTGCGGGCAGTCACGATAATTTTACTGTTGATGGCATCATGGATGGTCTCAATCAGTACCTTATCAGTGGCAGGATCAGCAGCAGTAGGATCAGCAGTAATTGCCGGGAATACCATGCGACCATCGCCCTTGCTGGTGATAGTGATCTTGCCATCGTCGCCAACCTTCAGGGTCAGGGACAGGCCGGACATGTCAACGTACTGAGTGCTGTCCTCTTCATCCAGCTCGAACCAGTGTTCAGTGCCGTCGCCGTCGGTGTACACATATACGATTTCCTCGTTGATGTACTCCTTGTGCAGCGTCTGATGCACGGAGGTTCGCCAGCCGTAGCCCAGGCCGAACTCATCCTTATCGGCATCACAGGAATTGTAGTAGTGGGTGATGGAGACAGGCATGCGGTTGCCGTCCATGGCGGTATCGCCATGCGCGAAAATCAGGTTGCCGTTGACCAGACTGACAGAGCCGGAACCGGCAAGGCCAGCAGACTGGCTGTCATAGGTCAGATAGCTTTCCAGACCGGCAAGGCTGGCGTAATTGACGGTGAAGTAGGGCTTGGCGCTGCCGTCGCTGGACTGGATGCGGATGGTGTTGGGATTCTCAGGACGCGGGGTGAACATCACACCCTTGTTGTTACCCAGATACCACTTCCGTGCCAGCGTGGTCACATCCAGCTGCTGCCAGGTGTATTTGCTCTTGGGGAACTTACAGTAGTCCTGATACAGCGGATTGACAGCAGGCTGAGTGGCAAAGGTCAGTTCATCCACCTTCCAATCGCCCAGCACCTCACTGCACATCATGGCAGTTTCGGCAGTCGGAGCACTGTAGTTCTTGAGGTTCAGGAACGCACCGGTAATGAAGTGGTTTGCATCGATCTTGGGCAGATCAACAACACGCATATAGCCGTAACGCTTGCCATAAGAGGAGTTGTTGCATACCCAAACCTGATCGGCGGTATGATTAAGCGTGGACGAGCCTTCCTTAACATAGGTGTCTTCGATACCAGTTTCGCCGCGAACGGACTCGATGGCAGGGTCAAGCACCACGGGGAAGACCGCGTTTTCAATGAAGGTGCTGTCCGGGATATAGGTCATGGCGTACATGCCATTGTCGCGGGCCAGCAGCTGAACGGCAACCTCGCCGTGCTGCTCGTCAGCATCCAGCATGAAGGGTGCCTGCAGACGGAACACAGCTTTGCCCTGCTCGTCCTTGACGATCAGCATGTTCTGCTCATTCAGTTCCATCTGACGGCCTTCGCTTTCCAGAAGGAAGGTAATGGGACGAACGCTTTCCTTTTCACCAAAAATCAGTTCATCCTTGAAGCCGCGATCCAGCTTGCAGCGGAGGTCAACGCCGGCAAAGATACCGTTATAAGCAACTTCGCCATGCAGGTGATCCAGCACCTTTTCACGCATGCCACGAATGTTCTGTGCAGGCACATCATTGATCTCAGCAGCTTCGGGCAGGATGCTCATGGCACCCTCAATGCCCCAGGCCAGATGGCGGCCAGCTGCATCGGTCAGGTTGATGAATGGCGCTTCGCCCGACATGGCACAGGCCACATCCATCGCGCCGGTCTTGCATTCCAGCAGAACATCGCCATGGGAAACAGCGGGCATGACGCCCTGCTGCCAGACAGCCTTGGCTTCCTTCATGCAGGGCGTGGCAGAGAAGCGGTTGTCTACTTCGTCCCACTCCCGGGTCTTTTCATTGAAACGGTGCACCGGATCGGTGTAGGTTACCGCCTGAAAGCGGTTCGCACCCAGGGCAAAGACCTTGCCGAAACGGGTGCGCTTGGATTTGATTTCCGTGCCCTGGAGCTGGTCGAACTGCTCACGGGACATATTGGAACGGAAACGAGTGTGTTTCTTCATGTTTTATTTTCCCTTTCGGTTGATTGAATTTCTTCAGATTTTCGGAGAAAATTTTTAGCTGTCTGCTGGTAATATGAACACATACGTGTATTGATGCGATTTCTGTTGTATGCTATAATAGCAATGGTAGGCAGCAGCTTTCATACTAAGACAATTCAGTAAAGGGGGGCTGACAATGAAGCAGTTGATAACGACGTTCATACTATACATTCTCATCACGTGCTTTACCATCCCATCGGTTGCATATGCAAATGGAGGCGATGTGGAGGTGCAGTCTTTGCTTACCCAAACACTCAATTTCAGTAAACAGCCAATCAGGATTGACGGCGTAGTTGCTATGCCCGATGAGGCCATTGCAGTTATTTACTACACAGCAGGAACCAAACCAGGCACTGAAGAGTACAGGTTTGATTTTTTCTCTGCGGACGGGCATCCAATTCTGTCAAAGTCCTTTTGCCAAGTTAATCCGGCAGAGTCGCAGGTGCCTCATGCCCAAATCATACTTCAGAGAGACCGTTTTCTGTGCGAGTATTATCCAGACATTACTTCGATGGAAGTATGTTATCGGACAGGGTACAGCTACTCTGGTAGTGTTGTGAGTAAGGAAAAGAAGGTCAGACTGAAGTACGGCGAAGCTTATTATGCGGAACATGTAGGGGATTACATGATTCTCAAGCAGGCACATGGATATGACGAACCGGATGCATCACCGTACCAAGCGGTGGAGATTATTCATATTTCTACTGCTCAGCGTGTCTCTCTCAGACTTTATGACTGGTCGACCTTCTGTCCCTTTGTAGGAAGAAATGGCGACTTGTTCATCGCACAGAAGAATGAGAACGGAAACTTAGAGATTCGGCGATACGATATTGCTTCTGATATGCAGGAGAGCATTACAGAGTTTAGTGCGGAATGCTTTCATGGCAAACGGTTTGCCTATATTCAGTCAGCAACTAGCATTGGTAACCTGGCATATCTGCAAGTCCGCCTTACTAATGAAGAGGCAGCTATTCTGACATACGACATGGAAGAAGGAATAATCACAGCCAGCAGTACGTTGAGAGCAGCACCAGGGAGTGATTACATCGTTTCAGTTCAGAGCAATGGTTCTGTACTGCTGGCTGTCGATGGGCGTTGGAATGAGGCACTACAGTGCTATGTGCTATCAATTGATGCAATTGATGCAGGTATGGGAAGAACGCCTGTCGCGCTCATGCATGAACAGTGCCTTTTCATTCTGCGAGATGAAGTATCTGGAACGCTTATCACCATTGAAGTGGATGAAGACACTTCATCATTTGCCGTGTGCCGTTACAAGATTAGCGCACTTTAATGAACTTCGACCAACCCCAGTAGTTCCAATGATTAGAAAGACTGGTCAGATTGGGCCCGCTGGCCTTGTTATACTTCTTCGCCAGATTGGGGTAACTGCCTGACGACTGATAGACTGCTGGCATCCGAGTACCATTGATCAGCTGCATGCCAGCATAGACGCCAATGTGGCTGGAATAAAAGCTGTTGCTGGTGGCGGTCTTGCGGAACCCCTGGAACAACTGCATACCCGGAATCAGATTACTATAACCACCCAGATCTTCGATAGATCCAAAGAACTCTACATGATACCCAAGTTCACTGGACGCTCCATATGCACCTTGCCCATTGCGGGCGTTATAGATGTACTTAGCACAATCCATGCCTGCATATGAAGTGTCCAGGTTGGAGGCAATAGCATCCAGCTTCTCCATGAACTCTTCTACCGTAAGCGGGGTGCCCTTGCCAGCAAAGGAATAGATACGGGAAACAGCATCCGAGTAAGAGATAATCCGCATGGCAGAGGAAACCTTATACTTACTGGAAGTCAGACTGTTGTCGGTATCATCGTAGCAGCCGAAAGCACCGATATCAGCGCTATTCAGACAGTTACTGGGGTCAAGATGAACATTGCCCATATCGGCTTCGAGTGCTTCAAGACTTGCCTTGCCAAAGAGACCGTCAACAGTAAGGCCCTTTGCCTTCTGAAATTTCTTGACACCGGAAACAGTGTTATCACCATATTTGCCGTCCGGCGTACCGCAGTTGAAATCCCGGTTGTTCAGTTCTGTCTGCAGAAGTTCAATCTGGGAGTGCGCGGTGGAAGTGTCCTTCTTGAAGTAACAACCACCCTGATGGATTCGATACAGCGTCACAATGCTATTTGCGCCACTGCCATAAATAGTGCTTTTCATTGTTAACCTCCTAAATTTGGGTTCGTTGCCGAGCTGGAGCGTGTAGAGAGAGAATCCAGGCGATCCTGGATATCTTCAATACCTTCAGCGATATCGCTACTGAGATGGTCGATCATCGCCTGGTACTTTTCTTCGCGTGCTGCATTTTCTTTGAGCATGCGGAAGAACAGATAGATGTACAGCGCTGCCCAGATTCCCTGCTGCAGCGCTGCTTCGATGATGGTCTGCAGAGTCGCATCCATGGTATTTCACCTCCTCTCTCAGCCATTGGAAAGGGCGGACGGTGCTTCTTCTGCACGGGGCATGGTCTGCTGGATGACAAGCTGACTGGCAGTGACTTCGACGGCGATGGTGCCGTTGTGGGATCGCTGCGTGAGATAACCCTTGACAACCACGGGAACGCCGGGCGTGATGTGCTTTTCAGCCCAATCGGCCAGACGATTCCAGACATTGATGGGATACAACTCGTGCCGGAGCTGCCCCTGCCGGTTGCGATGGGTCATGCGCAGCTGATACACCAGATGATTGTTTTCTGCTGCCTGATGCTCCGGCTTGTCAGCTGAGACGATGACGCCTTTGAGAAAAACCTCGTTCATGTTCCTCCTCCTTTCCGCTTTTTGCCCGTAGAAGGGTACAGAAAAGACGCCGCGGTGGACACGGCGCCTGACTGCAAAGCAAAAGGCCACTCAGTTTCCTGAGCAGCCTTGCTTCCTTCTATAGGTCTTTCAGTTGCGGGATTGCGGTTGCGCGCATATCCGGGTCGAAGAATTTTGCCTCCGGTCTGGTCTCACCGGCGGCTTCGATCTTTCGACAATACCAGTATAGCACGGCAGAAGTCAAAAGTCATCCGCGATTTTAGACATCCGCACCGTGGGCAACGCCCAACCCCGCAACCGGTGTCAAAGAGGAAAGCCCCTGCGCTGTGGCAGGAGCTTCACTCTTTTGACGATACCAGTATAGCACGGCGAAAGGGGTGTGGACATGCCGCGACGTGGCGTGCTTTGCAAAAAACACTTGAATGTGTCAGCTATATGAAATTTGGATGTTCGCGTTTACAAGCGAACATGCGTTTGATATAATATGATTTGTCACAGATAACTGATCATGCATACAGATCAATTCTTCAAAGAACCGAAACGTGGAGGACGCGAATCAATGCTGGACAATACGCAGCGCATTGTGTCGATTGCTGATGCCAATGCGAGCAGCAGTGCAATGGATACAGAGAATGCAGACACGCTGGACGATTATGAGGTGATCACAAAGTTACAGAAGAAGAAAACCGTGATTGTTCCCCGGGTGCAGTCCATGCAGGACTACATCCTCAAGCATCATAAACGGATGATCCTTGCTGAAATCAACCGCCAGTTGGATGGCGGTACGCTGCAGGAGATCGCGCAGGATGCGCAGCACCCTGTTACCCTGCACGTTGGAGATTGCCGATTCGGGGATATGATCTTCTGGCGCTATGACGCACGGGTGCTGTTGACAGACGTCATCATCAGCGCCTATATTCACACCGGTGAAGCAACACAGACATATGATTTGTATTGCGAGCTGTGGGTAGACATGAGCAAGGGGATGACATTCACATGCGGAGAATGTGGTTTCCTTGAAGACAAGCCCTGCCGGAACCTGTGGATGCTCAGCAGCTATCTTGTACCGATCCTCCGCAAGGATGAGGTGGAGCAGGGCGCTGAGGAACTGTTGCTTCGATATTGCCCCAAGGCCTTGGAAGATTTGCGGGAGCATGATGCTTACCGGTTGGCAGACCGGATGGCTTGCGGGTGGAACGTTATCCGCTTTACCGAAAGAAAGGCACCCTCAGCATGCTTTTCTTCTGTGCGGGTGAAATAACGGCAGAGAAACAGGATGAAGAAGGACATGGTCTGGACAGCCCCTATACTGTAAGCATCCCCGCCGGTACCATTGTGATCAACTCCGATGCGCTTCACAAGGATTGCTGTCAGTTGGCAATCTACCACGAGTGCATCCATTATGACTGGCACTATATGTTTTTCCGACTACAGGACATGCACAACAGCGACGTCAACACCCTGAAAACCAGACGTATGGTCGTTCAGCAGGATATAGTCCCAGCGAATCCGCTGAAATGGATGGAGTGGCAGGCCCGGCGCGGCAGCTTCGGTCTGATGATGCCGCTCAGCATGATGGAACCGCTGGTAGCTAAAGAATGGGCGCGCCGTTCGGCTTATCATCATCATGCAGGACAGAAATTCGAGGGCATCGCCCGAACGATTGCAGCAGACTACGACCTGCCCAAGTTCCGTGTCAGAGCTCGACTGCTGCAAATGGGTCACATCGCCGCCAAGGGTGCGCTGAATTATGTGGATGGCCGGTACATCGAGCCGTTTGCCTTTTCCACCAGCAATTGCGAAGGCAGCACCAGCTTTGTCATTGACCGGAAAAACCTATACTTGATATACCAGGAAAACCCGGACTTCCGTGAGCAGCTCAGCAGTGGCCGATACATCTATGTGGACGGTCATGTTTGTATCAATGACAGCAGATATGTCCGCGTCACGCCGCAAGAACTACGCCTCACGCCGTGGGCGAATGCCCATGTGGATCAGTGCTGTCTGCGTTTTATCAATATCTATGAACCCTGTGGCGTCGCGGATTACCGATTCGGCGCGATGAACAGCGACGAGGAATACAACCGGCATTACATGGCGTTCGCACAGTCCAGCGATACCGCCAGCCTGAAGGAGAAGATGGACGCCGTCAACCGGACAATCAATGAGCTTCCCCAATCCTTCAGTGATGCGCTGTGTTATGTCATGAAACGTTCCCGCGTGACAATAGAAGCCTTGGCGGAAAAGTCAGGAATATCAACCCGCACGATTTCGCGCTTGCGAAACGAGGAACGGCGCGAATACTCTCTGGATCAGGTGATCGCAATCTGCGTCGCGCTCCATCTGCCGCCGTGGCTTTCGCGGAAAATGATCGAAAAGGCTGGCTTTCTGCTTCGACAAACGCCGCAGCATCTTGCGTATCAGATGATTCTGGACTGTATGTACATGGATACTGTGGATGAGGTGCAGCAGCAATTAGTGCTGGCAGGGTGCAAGAAGCTGCGGCTCAATGACAACGAATGAAAGACATGCAAAAAAATGTGCGCCCCGGTCGTCTCGTTGACAACCGTGGGCGCACACTATTATATTGAAAGATAGAAATCGATTGGCAATGGAATCAGGTTGCTGCTGTGCGTAGTCTGTACGGCCTCTGCTCCTGCGGCGTATAGCACTCCACGCCAGGCATCTGCTTGAAGTTGAAATGAATCTCAATCGACAGGTGCCTCACATGCTGCTCGTCAATGGTTTCATGCACCACAATCTTGTTCAGTAGCCGGTTGAGCGTTTCTGCATCCAGCTCCGTAATCTCCCGGTACTGGCTGATCAGCTCCACCCACTGCTGCGTGTTGTCCCGCTGCTCGTTTTCGGCATCCAGCTGGCGGCGGGCTTCTACGATGCGGTCAGCGAGCGAGCGTTGCTCCTGCTGGGTGCGATCCATCATCATGGTGAAATTGTTCTCCGTGATGTTGCCGTTCATGCGATCCTCGTAGAGCTTCGATACCATCTTGTCCAGCACGGCCAGGCGTTCTTCATCGCGGATCAGCGCAGCGGCAAGCAGCTCCCGCTGTTCGTCCTCATGGCCATGCGCGACGCGATCCAACTGGTCAAGAATGGCGTCCGTTCCGATGGCGGAAGCTTCAGCGTATCCCCGAATAGTGCGCAGCACCACCTCCTGCAGTACATCCTCCTGTACCCGGTGCTGTGTGCAGTGCTGACTGCCGTAGGCATTGTAGGTCTTGCAGCAGTAGCAGGGAACAAGCTCTTTGCCAGGGCGGCTGATGCGGTAGGTCAGGGATTTTCCACATTCCCCACATTTGATCAGCCCCGCGAACAGGCTGAAATTGCCGTCGCTGCGTGGCCGGCGGCGGGACTGCATACTGCGCTGCACGATGTCAAAGGTCGTTCGGTCGATGATCGGCTCGTGGCAGTTCTCCACCGTGATCCACTCGTCTGGCTTCTTGTCACAGATTGTGCCGAGCTTGAAGCGGTAGTTCGTTTTCTGCGAAGATACCGCGCCGATGTACACTGGGTTCATCAGCAGGCTTTTGATCACGCTGAAATCCCACATGTAGATGCCGTTCTCGGGATCGGCTTTTTCCCAGCGGGTGAGTGTGGTGCGGTAACCGCGCTGACGGTTCCACCATGAAGGACAGGGGATCTTCTTTTCTTCCAGCCGGTGACGGATGTAGTTCGGGCCGTGGCCGGCTGCGGCCATGGAGAAAATCTCCCGTACATATGGTGCGGTTTCTTCGTCCACCAGCAGATGTCCCTTGTTCTCCGGGTCTTTCTTGTAGCCGAAGGGCGCGACGGTGCCGGTGAAGCGTCGCTTCTGCGCGGCAACCATGTAGGAGGAATGCACCTTCTTGGAGATGTCCTTGCTGTACATTTCGTTGAGGATATTCTTAAAAGGAGCGATGTCATTCGTGTCACTGACGGTATCAATGCCGTCGTTGAAGGCGATATAGCGCGTACCGTTCCGGGGGAAGAAGTATTCGATCAGCCGTCCGGTTTCCAGATAGTTACGGCCAAGACGGCTCAGGTCTTTCGTGATGACAAGATTAATACGCCCCTGTTCAACTGCCTCCAGCAGGCGGCGGAGGCCAGGGCGTTCCATGTTCAGGCCAGTGTAGCCATCGTCCTGAAAGACTTCGACAATCGTCCAGCCCTGGGCTTTACAGTAGTTGGAGAGTAGTTCGCGCTGGTTGGCAATGCTGGCGCTTTCGCCCTGCTGGTCATCGTCCTTCGACAGGCGGCAGTAAATACCCACCAACCATGCAGTCATTGTTGCTCCACGGGTAAAAAGGGAGCTCATCGTCATTCCGTTCGTCATGTTACAGCGTTGCACAATCCAGACACATGCGGAACCGGAATCCTGTCTGTATTATACCCGATTTCAGCCCTGTTTGGAAGCCCCTTTCTGTCAATTTGCTGCATGATTTTTTCAGCGATCAGGATGGAAAATACCTCGCTGAAGGTATGCGTTTCGTCAAAGATAAAGGTAAAGTCATAAACGGTCTTGGTAGCCATATGATAAGTGTTTACCTCCTGAAATTGAAAAACCGGGAACACGATGCTCCCGGCTGAATGGTTATTCTCTTGCTGGGCGTGTCTGCTGATGCTGTGAAGTGTCCCATTGCTGCGGGCGCAGCACCTGTCTTGCAGACTTGTCCAGCAGCTCCTGTAGTTCTGATTCATTCCTGCTTTCATCCAGTTCCTCCCGGATGGAGTGTCCTCCATCGGATGCCTTGACCGGCAGTGCATCCGGGATGACCTTCCGCACCCAGTAACGCACCAGTTTCAGCTCGTCCAACTCGGTTTGCAGTGCCTCCAAATTCGGGCGCTCTGCTTCGACCTCGGCGCTGAGCAGCTTCTTTTCCTTCTGCAATGCTTTCCTGTTCAGCGGAAGAGTCAAGCCAAACTTGTGCAGCAGACGCTTGGCTTTGTTGAGCTTTTCAAGTTCGTCCTTGTGATCGTCAGCGAATTTTTCTTTGCGCCCCTTCCAATGAATGCCGTTCAGCTCATCCTGAATTGGCTGCAGTTCCTTCACGGTCTGTTCCGCCGCCAGCAGCGCGTCAATATCGCGGATGCGCTGTTCCTTCTGCCGTACTGCGTTGCGGAGTTCACTCAGCCGTGCACCGGTCTTTTGCAGATAGGCTGCGAGAGCATTCACCGTATCAATGTCGCGCTCCCGCAGAAAGTAAACAGCCTTGTTCAATGCTTCCAAGTCTCGCAGGCTGCCCTTGCTCTGCGCCCGGTGCGACCACGTTTCCCGGTCTGTCTTGCGCAGGTCAATATAGCTCATCAGCACATCCCAAAGTCGGTAATCGCCGGGATCAGAAATCATTTCATGCTGGCGGAGGGTTTCGGTGATGCTGTGCAGCCATTCGGTCAGAGCCGCCACTGTGCGCTGCAATGCCTTGATGAGGCTGTTCACATGAATGATCTGTCGGTTGCGTTCGCCTCGTGTGGTGGAAACGCCCTTGCGTTCCAAGGCCGCCGCTTCCGGGCCGAGATGAATCTGTGGTTCAAGATCAGCAATACCCTGACGCTCGAAGGAGCGCATATCAACACGCTCTGTGCGTCCGGCAGCTTCCAGCGCTTTGTTCTGTGCGACCTCCCATTCGTGCCGCCAGATTTCACCGTTCTGCGGATTACTCCAGTCCACGGTGTTCTGGCGGTCACGCAGCCAGCGGCCATTTTTGCCGCGAATGCGCTCGCCGTTTTCGTCAAGCACAAAGGTGGTTTTCGTCTTGGGAAGCCAGCGCCCGCGCTCGTCCATGGCGCGCATGGTCAGCAGCAGGTGGACATGGGGATTGCCGTCGTGTTCGTCGTGATAATACAGATCGCAGATCATGCCCTTGGAGACAAATTGCTCCTGACAATAGGCACGGATCAGTGCAAGGTTTTGTTCATAAGTCAGTTCCTTCGGCAGCGTGATGACGAAGCGCCGGGCGGTCTGCGCATCGGCACGTTTCTCCGCTGTATCGACGGCGTTCCATAGCGTCTGCCGGTCGGTATACGCAGCCGGAGCATTGGGTGGCAGCATGACCTCCGTGTGTCGGACACGCTGCGGGCTGCTGTGGGGATATTTCCATTCGCCATCGTGTTCGGAATAGAGCTTCTGGCCGAGGCAGTAGGCTGCAGCTGCCATGACGGACTGACCGCCGCCCCGGCTGACAACGGAGATGGAATAATGGGGACATGGCATGGGTACCTCCTTCAGCGCCGTGCGCTGTTACAGTGGGTAGACGCCACCGGCGGCGCAGGGAGGGCTTGCCTCCCTGTTGATGTCAAGCCGCTTGCGGGATGACATCGGGCACCACGCAGTGGCCCTCGGAGAGCGCAATTTGTTCGAACCGAACGAATAATTGCGCCCTCACAAAGTGAGGGGTCAGCTTGTCTGAACATCGTTGCCCCGGAAAGGCGTCCGTCCGTACCCTGACATGGCGTTGGATACCAGTTCCTTGATGGAGCCATCCGCCTCGCCACGCCGGATCGCCAGCATGTCGCTGACCAGCTTTTGCGTCCGTGGGAAGCTGAACACATAGGTCAGGAATAGCTTGATGTCCTCGTCAGTCAGCGTTTCGGCCTTGTCCTGAAGGTGGTGGGTCAGTTCACCGCCACGGAAATATATGCGTGCGTTGCGTTCTTTGCGGGCAGCTTCGCTGATCTGCTTGTTCAGCTGGCGAATTTCCTGATTCGTGTCGCTGACCTTTTGTTCCAGCTTGCTTTTTTCAGCCTGTAAATCGGCCAGGGTTTTCTTGCGTCTGCTCAAGGGATCATCCTCCTGTTAATTCGTTGTTGGTAATTGAAAAAGCACCGGCGTTCAGTGCCGATGCTCTGGGGATGCTGCATGGTGGTGCAGCGTACTATTTAACTTTCTGAGTATCAATGCCAGCAGTTGTGGCGCGAGAATTAATCCTTCGCAATTCGCCTCTGAATATCCTCGATAGACGGGAGCTGCTTGCTGAGGTTTTCAGGAAGATCACTCGTGACCTTGTATTCGCTCACGCCGATGGGCTTGGACATATCTTTGAGGGCATATTCTGCAACTATGTTGTTCTTACTCTTGCAAAGTAACAGACCAATCGTTGGATTATCGTGTTCGGACTTCAGAATGCCGTCCACGGCGGAGAGATAGAAGTTAAGCTGGCCAGCATAGTCTGGTTTGAACTCGCCTGTCTTCAATTCAATCACAACATAGCAGCGCAGATTGAGGTTATAGAACAGCAGGTCAATGTAAAAGTCATCTCCACCCACATTGAGATGATACTGGTTGCCGAGGAAAGCAAATCCTGTACCCAATTCTAAAAGGAGCTTAGTCACATCCTTTACAAGCGCCTGCTCAATATCTCTTTCCACCATATCTTCCTTGAAAGGAATGAAGTCAAAGATGTACGGGTCTTTCATTGTCTGGACAGCCAGCTCGCTTAGGGGAGCAAGCAGACGATTTTCAAAGTTGCTGACTTTATCTGCAATGGCTTGGCGCTGATAAAGCCCACTCTCAATTTGATGAATCAAAACGCTGTGAGACCAACCGTTTTCTGCCGTTTTGCGGATATACCACTCGCGCTGTTCTGGCGATTTTACCTTATCAAGAATCGCAGTATTATGTGACCACGGAATTTGTGCAGACACCGTCTGCACAAATTCTATGTCCTCGTAAGTGGCTGCAAACTTCGCCATATACTTGAGATTTCGCACAGAATATCCTTTGGCATCGGGGAATGCGAGCTTGATGTCAGCGGCAAGATTGTCGATAAACTTATTGCCCCATGACTTGTGCTCATTGATAAGCCGACCAATGCTGTGATAAAGCACGATCAGCTCCCGATTCACGCTCAGTGTTGCCTTATATTGTGCCTGTCGGATTTCCTGCTTGACCAACTGAACCAAGTCCAGATATTCATGATTGTTCATTAACATGTTCATATTCTCCACTTGCTGTGCGTTTCTCAAACGCCACATGTCAAACGTCTGCATTCCTTCTGCATATCCCAAAGAAGTCCTGCATGTTGCGGAAGCTGCAGCTAATTCCGCCACGTCCCTGCTACATGATGGACAGCAGATAGGAGATACGACGAATAACTGTCAACATTCTAACATGGCGCCAAAAGGATGTCAATACAACTACTTGCTGCGGATCTTGGCAACATCCTTTCCAGCTATTTGCATACATTGGTGAGATAGCGCTCCATCGCTCCCTCCAGCAGCATATGAGCATAGGACAGCGGCTCATTGTAGATCAGCCAGTCCAGTTCACTGCGCCGCTGCATGGTTGTGCCGTATTGGTTCTCGATGGCGATGCAGTCGATCATCAGGGAGCTTCCATCATCGAACAGAAGCTCCACAAGAGCAGTATCGAAATTGTACTTGCAAGAAATCAGCTTCATGGCATTCCTCCTTCAGGTGTGGCGGTAAGTTTATTTGAGTCTGGCAACGGAGGTGACGAGTCTCTGCTGCCGGGATTCGGTTCGTTGTGTCTGGATTGTGCGTTCCTTTCTGCGGTGTGCAGCCGCGTATTTGCCTCCATTGTAGTACATGTGGCGGGTAGTTTTACAACTACTTAGCCATATTATGCTTCATGCCCTGGCTCTTAGCTCACTACGGATAAAGAAGCAAGGAGAGGTTAAAAATTTTTGCCGTTCCCATCCGGCGGGGCCTCGCCGGATAGGTCTGGCTCAATCGTCGGGCAAGTCCACCTTGCCTACAAAAGAATAATAAATCTCGATGTCCTGGTGGCGCGTTCCCTGCTCGTCCTTCCAGCACTCATGCACCACGATCTTCTCCACGAACTCCCGCAGGAGGGTGGGGGTCAGCTCCTCAAAGCTGGTGTACTTCCGCACAACGGCCATGAACTTCTCCACGTTCACAGCGGCCTCCTGCGCCTGCCCCAGCTCCGCCTGTAACTCGGCGGCACGGGCCTTCAGCGTGGCCTGCTCCTGCTCATAATCGGTGGACAACTCCATGAAACGCTCGTCCGTAATGCGCCCGCTCACGCTGTCCTCATACAGACGCTTGAAGATGCCGTTCAACTCTCCGATACGCTTCTGCGCCGCCTCCAGCTCGCGGCGGCGGGCGGCGTTCTTCCGCTTACCGCCGTCCTCGTTCTGTGCCATCAGCAGCTTCATAAACCGGGCCTCATGCTTGGCGGCGTAGCTGGTGACTTTCCGCAGATTTTCCGTCACGCCCGCCGTCAGAAGGTCGGTGCGGATGAAATGTGCCGTACAATCGGCGGTGCGCTTCTTGTAGCTGCCGCAGATGTAGCAGTCCTGCCGCCGCTTGTTCGTTTCATACCTCTGCTGGTACATGACGCTGCCGCAGTCGGCGCAGAACAACAGACCGGAGAACAGGCCAACCTCGCCGTAGCGGTTGGGCCGCTTTCGCTGTTTGCGAAGCTCCTGCACTCGCTCCCAGGTGGCCTCGTCAATGATGGCCTCGTGGGTATGCTCAAAGACCATTATCTTGTCCTCTGGGTTGGCAACGCTGGTCTTGACCTTGTAGGACACCTTCTCCGTCTTGAAGTTGACGGTATGCCCCAGGTACTCCCGGCGCTCCAGGATGTGCGCCACGGTGTTGCTCGACCACTTACAGGGGTAGTCCGGGTAGTAACGGCGGGTGCTGCCGGTGCGCCGGTACTCCATCGTCCCCGGCGTGGGGATGTTCTGCTCGGTCAGCATCCGGGCAATCTTGGTGGGGCCGTTCCCGGCAAGGCACAGACTGAATATCTGCTTTACAACAGGTGCGGCCTCCGGGTCAACAACGAAGTGTCCGTCCGGGCCTTTCAGATAGCCATAGACCGGCTGGCTGGTGATGGGTTTTCCGCTCATGCCTTTAGCCCGGAAAACCGCTTTGATTTTCTTGCTCGTGTCCCTCACCATCCATTCATTAAATAAATTCCGCAAGGCGCTCATGTCGTTGTCGCCCTGGGCGCTGTCCACGCCGTCATTGATGGCGATAAAGCGGACGCCTTTCTTTGGGAAGGTAATTTCTGTAAATAGGCCCACTTGCAGATAATTCCGTCCCAGGCGTGAGAGGTCTTTCGTCACGACCGTCTTGACCGCGCCGCTCTCCACAGCGTCCATCATCTCGGTGAAGCCGGGCCGCTGGAAGTTGGCTCCGCTCCATCCGTCATCCACGAAAAACTGATAGGGCATCAGGCTATGCTCACGGGCGTAGCTTTCGAGGATGCGCTTTTGATTGGAAATCGAGTTGCTCTCGCCCTGCAATTCATCGTCGCGGCTGAGGCGGCAGTACAAGGCGGTGATGGGGGCTTGCATGGGTTGCTGTCTTAACATCGTTTCCTCCAATCCGACAGCCCCGGCCCCGCTATTCCGATGGCAACAGTATAGCACAGGCCGGGGCGGTTGTATAGTGCTTTTTACTTCCTTACAAGAAAAAGTTTTAAGCTGAGGATTATCGCGGAACTACCGGCAGGAGGTCACGGGCCGGGGCTGATCTGGCAGCGGCTTTCGGCCTCCAGGACTTTCGCCATTTTGTCGGCGGCGGTGTCGGTGGTGTCCTGCTTGAAGTAGCCGGAAACGGTGAGGACGGTGTTGCCCATGCGGATTTCAGTCACGCAGTCCGGGCGGCGGGTGGTGGTCTTGCTGGGGGTGTCGGTCATAGGCGGCTCCTTTCAAATTTTTGTTGTGGACATTTAGAGGGCCATTTTCGAGGCCCGGAATGGTAGTACACAGCTCCCCTATTGAGGACGGCCCAAAAGCCCCGTGATACCGGGCTTTTCAAGGGCCTAAACCGTTACATGGCGGCCCGGTGGCGGCGCACCCGCTCACGGGTCTTGCGGCGTTCTTCCTCCTTGGCGCACTCCGGGCAGTATTTGGCCCGGTTGGATTTTGGGATGTACCAGCCACCGCACAGGACGCACTTTTTTCTTTCCCGGCGGTGGAGCAGGGCGGCGCACAGGCTTTCGTCCAGAGGCAGCACAGCCGCCCGAAACCAGCGGCAGATCAGCGAATAGGAAATGCTCTGCGGGCAGACACATTCCTCCCCATCGTCCAGCAGAAGGCAGTTCCCGCCGTCATAGTTGCAGCAGTCATGCACCAATCGCCGGACGGCCCGGTACTGCGGATAGGTCAGCCGGACGGCGTTATCGGTCATGCTCGTCCCTCCGCTGGCTGGGCGCACCGTGAAGCACCTGGTCGATGTTCCGCTTGACGGTCAGCAGCTCGTCCGCCTCCCGCTTACGCTCCTGATACTCATTGTACCCGGCGTTCTTCTCGGACATCAGGGCCTCGATCTCCGCCGTCAGCTCCTTGACGGTGGGCAGCTTGGTGATGCCGTTGGCCTTGAAGAAACGAATGGTGGCCTCGGAGAGGAGAAGATCACCTTCATGCTCCTGCCGGTAGGCGGCGCGGGCCTTGGGCGTTTTCTGTGCGGCGAGGCCATCCCGGACTGCTTTGGTGTTCCGGTAGATGATGATCTGCCGCCGCAGCTCCTTTTTTTCTTTCAAGGCCAATTCCTTCGGCTTCAAGCTGGCGGCGCTGTCACGCACAGCGGCAAAGGCGGCGGACACGGCGGCGTCCAACTCCTCCGGCGAGGAAAAGCCATACTCGGTATAGACGTTGACCGAGTTTGCTATCTGCTTCAGGTTGAACACGGACGCCCATTGCTGGTAGCCGATGCCCTTGCCCTCGGCTTTCTTGGCCTCAATGTCCACCATGCGCTGGACGCCCTGGGGCTGGCGAAGCTGCTCCCGGATGCTGGGCTTGGCTCCCAGGCTGGGACGGGCGGCGTTGCGTTCCAGAGCGGCACCGACGGCGGCGCGGTCGAAATCGTCCCCCAGCTTCCGGGCGGTGATGGGCTTGGCCCGGTCGGGGGTGAGGTAGGACAACCGGCCCCGGCTCTCCTTGACGGTGATGCCCCGCTGTAACAGCCGCTGGGCAAAGTCCTCGAAGCTGACGGCCAGGTTGAGGACGGCCCGGATCTCCCGGCGCAGCTTCTCCTTGTCCGTTTCAAACTTGGTGGGCGGCTTACCCTGGGCGGCGGCTTCGGTGTCCAGAGCAAGCTGCCCTTTCTTCTGCGCCCAATACTCCCGTTCGGTGACACGGTTTTTGCTCCCGCCCAGCAAGTCGATTTGGTACAGCCCCGCCCCCTGGCACAGCTCCATGACCTCGGCCCGGAAGTGGCGCATGGCTGCGGCGGTGCAGCGGTGCTTGGCTCCGGCCTGGGTGTCGCTGGCTCTGTCCATGTACGGTTTGCGCTCCACCTCGGCCACCCGCAGGGAGTTGATAACGATATGGACATGGATGTTGCCGCTGTGGTTGTGACCGTCCGGGTGGGTGCAGACCAGGGCCTGGTGTCCGGGGAACTGCTCGGCACAGAACCGCTCCCCCAGCGCCTGGGCCTTGTCCATTGTCAGGCCGTGGTCGGGGCCGTCCCTGGGGTCAAAGGACAGGATGTAGTGATGGCTTTTCACGTCCTCCCTCTGCTGGTTTTTTCCATAGCGGAGATTGGCCCGCATACAGGCTACGGCGAAGTCCTCCTCGCCGCAATTCAAAGAAGAAATGCGGTAGTCCTGACGGGGGACAAGCCGCCCGTTCTCGTCCAGGATGGGCTTGCCGGTGAACTCGTCATGCTCAAAGGTGAGGTACTGCTCCGCCACGCCGTAGTCGGCATTTTTAGAGCTTAAATGTTTCAGTGTTGCCAATGGCTTCACCTACCTCTCGAAGCACCTGGAACTTGAGGGCAGCGAGGTCGGACAGCTCCGCCCGAACCTCGGCGGCGAGGGTGTTGTACGGTGCTCCGTACTCGTTCAGATACCGGGCAATCTGATTGAGGTTGCCGCCGATTTTCCCATACTCCCCGGTCAGCCTGCCCACGGCGGCAAGCAGCTCGTCATTGACGGGGGACACGATGATGATGGGCTTGACGGTCGCGCCGGTGATGGCCTGCCGGATAAATTCGGACTGGCTCATGCCGTAGGCGGTCAGGCGCTCCATGAAGTCGGCGTGTTCTTCTTCGGTCACACGGGTCTTGATGATGTGGGTGCGGTGGGGCGTGTTGTAGCGTTTGGACAATAAACTTTTACCTCCTGTTTTGAAATTCCCTTTAGGGTATAGTTCGCCCATTATACACCTTTCAAGTTTTCCATATTCAGTTGTCATGGGCGATGTGTTACGCGATGGAAAAGGGAACATCAGGCTTTGGAAAAACACAATGCACCCAGGTGGTCAAGACCATCTGGGTGCAGAGAATTTTACTGATATTCACTTTTTATATCGCTCATCGTTAAGACTATTATAGAGCGAATGTAAAGTATTGTCAATGCGTTTTGAGGTCTAGTTTTGTCGAATTGGCCCGATGGAACAGTACAGACGCAAAGCGGGTGTACTATTCCGGCGGGTGCGCCGCTCTGCGGCGATTGCGGAAACGGCTTCCGATTTCCGCCTGGTCAGGCGAGAACGCAACAGGCGGGGCTGACGGATTTTTGTGGCGCGGCTGCGCCACAACACCGGCGCGGAGCGCCGGTCAGCAGGGTTTGGGGAAGGCACTCCCCAACAAGTAGCAGACCAGGGGAACAAATGAGCGGAGCGAAATTTGGACCACGGGTCGATACTTGCTCTCGCTCTCGCTCTCGCTCTCGCTCTCGCTTCTCTTTACATTGACAACACAAAGCCCATTTGCTATAATATCGCGAAGAAGAACAGCCATGTTGTTCTAATTTCAGTATCGGAGGTATTCATATGGCAAACTGCAAAAACAGAA
>ULXW01013107.1_pt1 | contig 42079 bp, 53 predicted proteins | sample 1961661 | NCBI WGS metagenome assembly ULXW01 (sample SAMEA4835849, study PRJEB28245) | human gut metagenome | biome: gut microbiome; material: fecal sample | place: Denmark | collected 2008 | reverse complement strand
ACGAAGAAAGAAATGAGGGGATACCATGCAGGCGACGATTTCAGCCAAATCCGGCGGACAGGCGACTTGCGTCCGGGAAAAAACGAACTGGGCGCTGATCATCATCCGCATTCTGACCGCGTTTGCCGGGCTGATGATCTTCTTCCCGGAGGTCAATCCCGGTCGACTGATGTCGGACATCAACGCGAATACTTCGCTGTTCACCGCCGCGATTTCGTACAGCACGCTGACGGACAGCTTTGCCCGCCCGCTGCGTATGGGCTGGGTGCAGCCGTGGCACTTCTACCTCATCATGGGCGGCTGTGCGCTGCTGATGCTTGGCATCATCCTGAGTGCGATCGGCGCGTGCATGTCGCTGGGCAATCACCGCATGAAGCGCGCAGCCGTCAAACTGCCGCTGATTGGCTCGGTGCTGATGCTCGGCGGCATCGGAATGCTGGTGTACCTGAACAGCATCCTTCCGGCGCTGGAAAAGGCGGAACGCCTGAAGCTGATGACACCGACCGGCGCAATCGCCTTCTGGGCGGTGCTGGGGGGGCTGCTGCTCGTATTCAGCATTGTGAGCATGGTCACCATTCCCAAGGATATGGAAGAAAAGATGGAGATGGAGGAGAAATACCGCCTGTTCCTGATGTTCCTGCCTGTTCTGATTCTGACGGTCATCTTCTGCTACCTGCCGCTGTACGGCTGGCGCTATGCGTTCTTTGATTATAAGGTCGGCGACGCGCTGAGCAGCGAGAACTTTGTGGGCCTCAAGTGGTTCAGCTACCTGTTCTCCAACGGCGCAACCCGCAATGACCTTGTGCGCGTGCTGCGCAACACGCTGATTATGTCTGGCTTGGGCATTGCGACGAGCTGGCTGCCGATTGCCTTCGCCGTTTTGCTGGCGGAACTGCGTTCGACGAAGTTCCAGCGCGTTGTGCAGACCCTGACGACGATTCCGAATTTCATCTCATGGGTTCTGGTGTACGCGATCGCGTTCGCGATTTTCTCCACCGACGGCTTCATCAACTCCTTCCTGCGCAACGTCATGGGGCAGACCGCCACGACAGACTATCTTGCCAGCGCGGATTTCATCTGGCTCAAGATGCTGCTGTGGGGTACTTGGAAGGGCTTGGGCTGGAGCGCTATTGTCTACATCGCGGGCATTGCGGGCATTGACCAGCAGCTGTACGAAGCCGCGAAGGTGGACGGCGCGAACCGCTTCCAGTGCATCCACCATATCACGATTCCCGGCTTGATGCCCACTTACATGGTCATGCTGCTGATGGCGATTGCGGGTATGCTCTCCAACGGCATGGAGCAGTACCTCGTCTTCGAGAACCCGCAGAACAGCGCAACCATCGAGGTGCTGGACTTGTATGTCTATCACAGCGGCATTAAGAGCGGCTTGATTCCGCTTTCCACGGTCGTCGGCGTGTTCAAGAGCCTGATTGGCGTGCTGCTGCTCTTCGGCGCGAACGGCATCTCCAAGGGCGTGCGCGGCGAAAGCATCATTTAAGGAGGCGGAGAAGCAATGAGCAACACCGAAGTCATGAAGCAATCCGCCGTCAAACTGGCGGCCAAGCACCCGAAGAACAAGATTCATCGCACGGCGGGCGACATCGTGTTTGATGTTTTCCTGTACATCCTCTTTGTGGCTTTCACAATTCTGTGCGTTTTCCCTTTCTATTACCTGTTCATTAACACCATTTCCAGCAATGACGCGGTGGCGGGCGGCTTGGTCAACTTCTGGCCAGTCGGCATCCACTTCCAGAACTACCTTGCCCTGCGCGACGTGGCGGACTTGGGTTCGTCGGTCATCGTGACGGTGGCGCGCACGATTCTGGGTACGGCGCTGATGGTGATTGTCAGCGCGTGGGCGGGCTATCTGGTGACGAAGCAGAAGATGTGGCATCGGTCGCTGATGTACCGCGCATTGGTCATCACGATGTACTTCAACGCGGGTCTGATTCCGTGGTACATGAACATGCTGATGCTGGGGCTGACGAACAACTTCCTCGCCTACATCCTGCCGGGCATGATTGCGCCGTACAACATCATTCTGGTGAAGACGTACATTGAGTCGATTCCGGCGTCGCTGGAGGAATCCGCGGTCATTGACGGCGCGAACACGCCGACGGTGTTCCTGAAGATTATCCTGCCGCTGTCCGTGCCGATTCTGGCGACGATTTCGATTTTCGGCGCGGTCGGCAACTGGAACTCGTTCCAGGATTCGCTGCTGCTGATGTCCTCCCGGCCGGAGCTGTACACCCTGCAGCACCGCCTGTATGTGTACCTGAACCAGTCCTCGAACCTGTCGGCACTGGTCAACGGTTCGGGCGGCATGTCCACGCAGGCGGCGGCGAACATGCTGAACACGCGCGTTATCAAGTACACGGTCGCCATGGTGTCGATTATCCCGATTCTGCTGGTGTACCCGTTCATGCAGCGGTTCTTTGTTAAGGGAATCATGCTGGGTGCCGTGAAGGGCTAACCCGGCTGGTGATAGTTACTTCAAATACGGAAAGGAGAATCTTGCAAATGCGCAAATTGACCCGACTCTTCGCCCTGATGATGGCGCTGACCATGCTTCTGGGCGCTCTGCCTGCGCTGGCAGAAGAACCCGACAATCCCTCTGGCATCCCGTACTACAAGGTGACCAGCGACCTGTACGATTTCATCGACATGGATGGCGCACCCATCCAGATTGAAATTTACAGCCAGCTGGCGAACTACTCCGGCCGTCAGACCGGCTGGGGCGCTGCGCTGATGAAGGATCTGTTCAACGTTGAACTGGTCATCATCCCCGATCAGGATGGCACATACCAGACCCGCACGCAGTCCGGCAACCTCGGCGACATCGTCGTCTGGGGCGCGAATGGCGAGGACTATAAGCAGGCGATCAAGAACGGTCTGCTGCTGGAGTGGGACGAAGACGACCTTGCGGAGACGTATGCGCCCTACGTTTGGGCGAACTATCAGGATGCGCTGGCGTCCAACCGTCTGGTGTCCGAAGACGGCGACAACCTGTACGGCTTCGGCATGGACGTGGCGACCTCCCGTCAGGGGCACAAGTCCTTCATGTACTCCTGGGATCTGCGCTGGGATTTGTATTCTCAGCTCGGCTACCCGGAAATCAAGAATTTGGATGACCTGCTTGCGGTCTTCAAAAAGATGAAGGAAATCTGCCCCACGGACGAGCTGGGCAACGAGACGTATGCGGCGTCCCTCTGGCCTGACTGGGACGGCAACATGGTCATGTACGTCAAGGCGATGGCGACGGCGTACTATGGCTATGACGAACTCGGCTTCGGTCTGTACAACCCCACGAATGGCGAATTCTACGATGCGCTGGATGAAAACGGCCCGTACATCGAGATGCTGCGCTTCTTCAACCAGCTCTATCGCGCCGGCCTGCTTGACCCGAACTCCATGACGCAGACCTACGACGAAATGAGCCAGAAAGTCAAGAACGGCGGCGTGTTCTGGGGCATCTTCAACTATGCCTCCTCCATGGTCTACAACACGGACAAGCATCTGGGCGAAGGCAAGATGATGTATGCGCGTGTGCCGGACGAAGCGAACCCCATCGTCTACGGTCTGTCCACGCTGGGCGGCAACCGCATCTGGTCTGTCGGCTCGAAGGCGGCGTATCCGGAACTGTGCCTTGCGATTCTGGACTTCTTCGCGACTCCCGAAGGCTCGATGACCATGTGGTACGGCCCGCGCGGTCTGATGTGGGACTATGACGAAAACGGCGGCATGTACTTCACCGAACTGGGTGACATCTGCAACAAGGACACCAAGCATGACCTGAACGGCGTTGTGTGGACGTCCCCCTACACGGGCAAGCAGTACACCCTGTCCGGCAACTTCAACGACGGCTGCATTCAGGCGAACAACACCACTTACAGCAAGGACGCCATCAACCCTGACGGCAAGCTGGGCGAAACGTTCAACAGGGACACTTGGGTTTCCATCTTGAACGCGGTTTCCTACCCGATTCAGGAGGACTGGCGCAACTGGTCCGGCGCGGTGCTGGCTGACCCGTACTTCGAGTCCATCGGCAAGTACACCATCATGCCCGACCTGCCTTACTCCGAGTCCGTGAAGGATGACGAACTGAAGGTGAAGTGGGAGCAGTGCGCCAAGAGCATCAAGAACAACAGCTGGCTGGCGATTTATGCGAAGGCGGACGGCGAGTTCAACATGCACATCCGCAACATGATTACGCAGTGCAACAACTACGGCTATGCTGACTGCCTCGAATGGAGCAAGGGCGAAGCGGCGACCAAGTGGCGCCTGACGCAGGAACTCAACGCGGTTGGGCAGGAGTAAGCAATCCTTGGAAACAAAAAGCAGGGGTGCGTGAGAAGCGCATCCCTGTTTTTTGGGTGGATGTTTTGTTGGTTTGTGTTGTTGACAGTTTATGATTCGCAATTTGTTTTTTGCGATGCAGGGGTTTCGCCTCTGCGGAGGCGAGGAGGGGCAATGAAAACAGACGAAGTCTGCGGTCGCCCCCTTGACCCCTTCGCAGTGCACACCCGTGTTTCTTGGTTTTGCATGTTGCATGGGGACGAAAGGTACACTAACTAAAAACTTTCAATAAAAACCAATTAACTTGGGTGGCGCCGAAGGTTTCCAAAGGGCGATCGGAAAGCCCTTTGGTCGCGTCCGCAGACGCGAAACCCTGCATAAACACGCGGACACTGCATGAAAGTGTGCTCAACGCAATCGCGTGAAGGGTGTCGAGAGGGTCGAAGACCCTTCGCAGGTGCAGGGCAGAGCCCTGCTGGGGTCAAGGGGCAAAGCCCCTTGGGGCTCCCTTACAGCTCCGCGCCGTTCTCAATTGCTGTAATCATGTCGATGCGGCGCTGGTGACGGCCGCCTTCGAACTCGGCGGTCAGCCAGTGGGTCGCAATCATCTTCGCTAAGTCAACGCCGACGACGCGCGCACCCATCGTCAGGATGTTGCTGTTGTTGTGGCGCTTGCTCAATTCAGCACTGTACACGTCCGAACAGGTGCAGACGCGCGTGCCCTTCACCTTGCTTGCCGCAATGCCAATGCCGATGCCCGTGCCGCAAATCAGGATGCCGCGGTCGCACTCGCCGGACGCAACCGCCTTCGCCGCGCGGTAGCCGTATACGGGATAATCGCAGGAGACCGCCGTGTCCGTGCCGAAATCCTTCCATTCCAGCCCCATCGAGTCCAGCAGCTTCATCATTTCCTTTTTGAGTTCAATGCCGGTGTGGTCGCAAGCCAAAGCAATCATGAGAAAATCCTCCTTTATCCTCCGAAACCGCCCATGCGGACGATTCGCTCTTCTTTATGATAATACGCGAAAAAATGCGAAACTCCTGCCGATGGAAAAAGAAAAGGGTAGAATCCGCGCGGAAAGCATGGTATACTAACATGGTGCAAGAATCGCACGAATCTCCCAAGGAGGGAAACAAAATGGCAGATAATTGCAAGCTGTGCCGCATTGCGCTGGAGAATGTCTCCGTGGTGCGCGGCGGACAGACGCTTTTGCAGGATGTGTCGATGCACATCCACTGCGGTCAGCTGACGGTGCTGATCGGCCAGAACGGCGCGGGCAAAACGACGCTCATCCGCGCCCTGCTGGGGGAATACGCTCACGGCGGTACGATTCGCCATGTGGACGGCGAAGGGCGCGACGTGGCGCACATGCGCACGGGGTATGTGCCGCAGCATCTGGAATTTGACAAGGAGATGCCTGTGACGGTGGAGGATTTCCTCGCCGCCAGCCTGACGCGCCGCCCGGTGTGGACGGGGGTCGGCAAAAAGACCCGCGCGCAGGTGATGGAGGCGCTGAAAATGGTGGAGGGCGAAAAGCTGCTGCACCGCCCGCTCGGCCGCTGCTCCGGCGGCGAACTGCAGCGCGTGCTGCTCGCACTGGCGCTGCATCCCGCACCTGACCTGCTTGTGCTGGACGAGCCCGTCTCCGGCGTTGATCAGAACGGCTTGCAGATGTTCCTGGATACCGTCGTGCGCCTGAAGGAGCATCACCATATGGCGATTCTGCTCGTCAGCCACGACCTGAATGTCGTCCGCCAGTATGCTGACCATGTGGTGCTGCTGGACAAGACGGTGCTGAAGCAGGGCAAGCCGGATGACGTGTTCGCATCGCCGGAATTCCAGAAGGTGTTCGGGCTGGGCGCAAAGACGCTCAATGCCCAGCGGCTGCATGGCGCGGAACGCTGGATGGGGCGCAAGGCGGAAACGCCCGAGGAGGAAATCGCCCGTGCCGCCGCCGTGGTGGACGACGAGACGAAAGGAGGCCAGGCGTGATGGATGCGATTCGCGCGTTCGTGCAAACGCTGCTGCCCTTTGAATTCCTGCAATTTGACTTCATGGTCAATGCGCTTCTGGCGATTCTGCTGCTGACGCCGCTGCTGGGGCTGCTCGGCACGATGGCGGTCAACCAGCAGATGGCGTTCTTCTCCGACGCCCTGGGTCACAGCGCGCTGACGGGCATCGGGCTGGGCATTTTGCTCGGCGTGTCGAGTGATTTGCTGGCGATGCTGGTGTTCGGCATCGTCTGGGCGCTGCTGATTTGCCGCATCAAGCAGACCGGGGCAGCGTCCACCGATACAATCATCAGCGTCTTTTCGTCCACGTCAGTGGCGGCAGGCGTGCTGGTGCTGTCCATGGGCGGCGGATTCGCGAAGTATTCGTCCCTGCTCGTCGGCGACGTGCTGGCAGTACAGGACAGCGATTTGCTCTATCTGTTGATTGCGCTTGTGGCGGGCATTGCGCTGTGGGCGGTGATGTACAATTCGCTGCTGCTGTCGGGCATCAGCCCGTCCTTGGCGCGCAGCCGAGGCATCCATAATCGGCTGGTGGAGTGCGCGTTCGTAGTGCTGGTGGCGGTCGCGGTTATGCTGGCGATTCGCTGGGTCGGCGTGATGCTGATTAACGCATTGCTGATTCTGCCCGCGGCGGCGGGGCGCAATCTGGCGCGGTCAAGCCGTCAGCACGCGGTGTACAGCGTGGTGATTGCGCTGGTGTGCGGCGTGGCAGGGCTGATTTGCGCGTATTATCTGGATACGACGGCGGGTGCGGCGATTGTGTTGTTCGCGGCGGTGTGCTACGCCATCTCGCTGGGCATTCGGGCGCTGAGAAAATGATACTATTTTCAGATCCACCTGCGCCATCTGCTTGCGTCTTGGCACATGTTCATCTAAAAATAGTATAACGGAGGAACGATATGGAGCGAATCCTGATACTGATGCAGGCGGCGAACTGGGCGGAAGCGACCGAGGCGCTGACCTCCGCGCGGGAGAACGCCCTGCACCGCAATGCGCTGTCGTACGCGCTGGTGCTGCCGGAAGCCCCGACATCCCCCGAAGAATGCAATATGGCGGCGTTCGGGGCGCTGCAATACCTTGTCAGCCCGGAAATGACTTTTGCTGCGATGGAAACGCTCTGGCACGGCGAACGCTATGCGCTGCTGGCGCATCCGGCGATGCGCTTTGAGCGCGACTGGGAGAAGAAGCTCCTACGCGCACTGAACGACTGCCCGGTGGAAAACGCTCAGGCGGTGCTGACGGGCTATCTGCCGGCGCAGGATGACCCGATTGGCGCGGTCTGCCCGGTTGCGGCGGAGCGTATTGAACAGGATGGCACGCTGTGCTTTGCGCACGGAATGCCCCTGACGCTCGCGGCGCACCCGATGCCGGGCGCGTTTCTTCATCCGGACTTCTTCTTTGCGCGCGCGGGCTTCATCCGGGCAATGGCGCAGGGGAGCGGTACAGCGTTCCTGCGCGCGATGGTGCAGGGCTGGCAGTGCTGCACGCTGAATCAGCCCGTCATCACCCTGACGCACGATTTGCCCGTGCCGCCTGTGCGGATAGACCCGCAGAAGAATGGCTTGGCGCAGCTGAAGGAAGAATACGGCGTTGATTTCGCGGCGGGTACGCTGTCCGCGGCGGCGAAGCGAGGCTTGAAGTCAAACAGCCTCGACATGACGCTGGCGGTGACGCCGCTGATGCGCATTAAGTCGGCAGTGCAGCGGCGGCGCAGGAAGCGCACCGACCCGATGCCGCTGTGCGTGACGGTCTGCCCGGCCTCGCTGGACGAAGAAGGGATGCACTGGCTGCGCCAGCTGACGCAAATGCAGGATTTGGCGCTGCTGTGCTATGCCGAAGGGCTGAAGCTGCGCGAAGTGGCGGAGTTCCACCCGAACGTGCTGGAATACAAGCCGCGCTATGCTCTGCCGATGCCGACGGGCAAACCGCCGCTGTTCAGCCGCGCGGCGATGCTCAGCGCGGCGCGCGACCGGGTGCTCTCCAGCACGCACTATATCTGGATGGCGCCGGACTGTGTGCGCTATCCGCTCTATACCGGCATGGCGCTGCCGTGGAAGCGGCTGTGCGGCGAGAAAATCGTGCTGGCAAGCGTCAGAAACCGCCTCGACCTGTCCATGGTCGTTGTGCCGGACAAGCAGATAAAGCCGCTGATGAGCGCCATTGGGGAGCAATTACGGGCATTGCTGGCGGCAGGGACGATTCCGGAGACGGAAGAGACACTCTGGGCAGGCATTGTGAAGGAACATCCGGACTGGTTTGAGTTTCGGGCGCTGCCGGTGGAAAAACAGCTGTTCACATTCTTGCTGTGAGGAGAGAGAATTATGCAGACGATTGCATTTCGGCTCATCAAGGGGATTATGCTGCTTCCGGGGTCAGCGGTTGCTGCTGGAGGAGTAATCCGATTTTCAAATTCATATGCGCACTCCCCGCAGACAAGCGCATAATACGGACAAATCTGCCGTATCAAGCGGGGAAAGTTCGGGAACGCAGAAAAAACGTTTTTTCGCTCGATTTTCGCCGCCAGTGGAAGCTGTTCTGTTTACCGGGCTTGCGGCGCTTCGGGCGGTTTTCGGCTGTCCATTTCGACCAGATTCAGCATTGACAAGAGCGGCTCCTGTGGTGTATGATGGCATTCGTTCCTGCTTTGCAGACACTATATGTAGCATGGGCAGGAGAAAACATCCACAACTTATGCCGAATGAACGGCTGGTTATCAATTGGTTCTCAAATGGGAAATAATACGGATAGAATAGAGAATGATGGAGGCACCGACCATGGGCATTGATATGATTCGCAAACGCGACGGACGCGAAGTTCCTTTTGATCAGGACAAGATTGAGCAGGCCATTTTCGCGTCTTTTCAGGCATCGGGCAGTGCGCGCGGGCATGAGACGAGCCGCAAGCTGACGGAGGAAGTCGTCCGCCTGCTGGAGAACAACGAGAACATCAGCGCCATCCCCAGCGTGGAGCAGGTGCAGGACACGGTGGAGCAGGTGCTGATGCGCAACGGCTTCACCCGCACGGCGAAGTCCTACATCCTCTATCGCGCCGAGCGCAGCCGCGTCCGCGAGATGAACTCCCGTCTGATGCGCACGTTTGGGGACATTGTGTTCAAGGACGCCAGCGAATCCGACATCAAGCGCGAGAACGCCAACATCAATGGCGATACTGCCATGGGCGCAATGCTCAAGTTCGGCAGCGAAGGCGCAAAGCAGTATTACGAGAAGTACGTCATGGATCCGCGATTTGGTCAGGCGCACATGGACGGCGATATCCACATTCATGACATGGACTTCTACACGCTGACGACGACGTGCTGTCAGATTGAACTGAAGAGCCTGTTCAAGGGCGGCTTCTCCACGGGGCACGGCTATTTGCGTGAGCCGCAGGACATCACGTCCTACGCGGCGCTGGCGTGCATTGCCATTCAGGCGAACCAGAACGATCAGCACGGCGGACAGGCGATTGTGGACTTCGATTACGGCATGGCGCCCGGCGTGAAAAAGACGTTCATCAAGCGTTACCGCATGAACCTCTCCCGTGCGCTGGAGCTGCTGCTGAATGACGCGGAGTGCGACGCGCACGCCAATGAACTGGTGGCGCAGACCAAGGCGGAGAACCTCGAACCCACGCTGGAAGAGAACGCTGACCATCGCGCATGCATGGCGGAACTGCTGACGAAGTATGTGGCGGACGAGCAGATGATTGCCCGCATTCTCGACTTCACGCAGCGCCGCTCCGAGCAGGAGACAGACAAGGCGACCTATCAGGCAATGGAGGCGCTCATCCACAATCTGAACACTATGAACAGCCGCGCGGGCGCGCAGGTGCCGTTCTCGTCCATCAACTACGGCATGGACGTGTCGCCTGAAGGCCGTTTGGTGATGAAGAATGTGCTGCTGGCGACGGAAGCAGGTCTGGGCGGCGGCGAAACGCCGATTTTCCCGATTCAGATTTTCCGCGTCAAGGAAGGCGTCAACTTCAACCCCGGCGACCCGAACTACGACCTCTACCGCCTCGCCATCCGCACGAGCGCAAAGCGCCTGTTCCCGAACTTCTCCTTCGTGGACGCGCCGTTCAACCTTCAGTACTACAAGCCCGGCCATCCGGAGACCGAAATCGCCTACATGGGCTGCCGCACCCGCGTGATGGGCAATGTCTACGACCCTGATCGCGAAATCGCCCCGCGCCGCGGCAATCTGTCCTTCACGTCCATCAACCTGCCGCGCATCGCCATTGAGGCGAACGGCAACGTCGATGTGTTCTTCAAGGTGCTGCAGGAGCGCATGGAACTGGTGATTGACCAGCTGAACGAACGCTTCCGCATCATCAGCAACAAGCGCGTGAAGAACTTCCCGTTCCTGATGGGCGAGGGCGTGTGGATTGACTCCGAGAAGCTGAGCTGGAACGACAAGGTGGGCGAAGTGCTCAAGCACGGCACGATGACCATCGGCTTCATTGGTCTGGCGGAAGCGCTGGTTGCCTTGCGCGGCAAGCATCACGGCGAGGACGAGGAAAGCCAGAAGCTGGGTCTGAAAATCATCCGCACGATGCGCGAATACACCGACAAGGTGTCCGCGGAGACGGGGCTGAACTACTCCGTCATTGCCACGCCTGCGGAAGGTCTGTCCGGCCGCTTCATCCGCCTCGACAAGCAGCGCTTCGGCATCATCCCCGGCGTGACCGACCGCGAATACTACACGAACTCCTTCCATGTGCCGGTTTACTACCACTGCACGGCGTTCCATAAGCTGAGCGTGGAAGCGCCGTATCATGCGCTGACCAACGGCGGCCATATCTCCTATGTGGAGATGGACGGCGACCCGCTGAAGAACCTCGACGCGTTCGAGAAGATTGTGCGCTATATGCACGACATCGGCATCGGCTACGGTTCGATTAACCACCCGGTTGACCGTGACCCGCTGTGCGGCTATAATGGCATTATCGACGATACTTGCCCGTGCTGCCACCGTGGGGAAACCACTCGCGTGACGGAACGCATCAAGCGCATCAAGGTGGAGGGCTAAAAGCCACTTTACCCCAAATGCCGGGGAACGCGCTCAAGCCGGGCACCGAAAAAAGGGTCAAGGGGCAATGCCCCTTGCGGAGTCCAGAGGCAGCGCCTCTGGTAGGGTCTGGGGCAACGCCCCAGCGTCCCTCCCCATAAAACGCCTTCTCCTTCGGGGGAGGGCGTTTCCGTCATTCATTCATCCACCGCGAAAGAGGGTCAATTACCATGGAAATCCGCATCTTTGGTTTGGCAGACGACAGCATCGTCGATGGGCCGGGCGTCCGCTATACTGTGTTCGTGCAGGGATGTCCGCACCACTGCCCCGGCTGCCATAATCCCGCGTCGCATGACTTCGCCGGCGGCACGCTGATGGACACCGACGGCATCATCCGCAAAATCGGCGAGAATCCGCTGCTGGACGGCGTGACGCTCTCCGGCGGCGAACCCATGTGCCAGCCCGAAGCCTGCCGCACAATTGCGGACGCGGCGCACGCAAAGCACCTTAACGTTTGGTGCTACACGGGCTTCACGCTCGATGCGCTGCTGAAGGAGAACGACCCGGCGCGCATGGCGCTGCTGCACAGCATCGACGTGCTGGTGGATGGACGCTTCGTGCAGGAGCAGAAGTCGCTGTCGCTGCTCTACCGCGGCAGCAGCAATCAGCGGCTGATTGACGTGCCGAAAACGCTTGCGACGGGCGAAATCACCCTCTGGACACCGCCTGTGTGGTGATTGCTCTGCGAATTTTACAAACAATTCACAGAATCACAAGCGAAAACTGGAAAATAATAGTTGAATTTCCTGCACAAGTGTGCTATACTGATAGCAGGGAGGCGAATGCGGGTGAAAATCCTATTTGTGTGTCACGGCAATATTTGCCGCAGCCCTATGGCGGCAATGGTGTTCCGGTACTTGGCACAGCAGCGGCATGTGTCTGGTGAGTTTGAAGTGGATTCCGCCGCACTGAGCAGCGAGGAAATTGGCAATGGGATTTATCCGCCCGCGCGCCGAATTCTGGTCAAGCACGGGGTGCCCTGCACGGAGCATCGTGCGCGGCAGATTACGCCGGAGGATTTTGAAACGGCGGATCTGATTATCGGCATGGAGTGGGGGCACTTGAAGAAGCTGCGTGCTCTGTGTCCGAAGGAGCAGCAGGCAAAGCTGCATCTGCTGCTGGACTTTGCCGAGCGGCAGGGTGACATTGAAGATCCGTGGTATACGGATGACTTTGACCGGGCATACCGCGACATTCTGCGCGGCTGCGAGGGTCTGCTGCGGAACCTGACGGAAAACAAGACGGCATAACAAAAGGATGTCAAGGAGTGAAATCATCCTGACATCCTTTTTGATTTCAGCGATTATTCTTCCGTTTTCGGCGCTTCCTCCGGCGCGCTTTCCGTCTCATCCCAGCGGCGAACCGTGCGCTGCGCCAAACTTACGAAGTCCAGCATGAACGAGCGCTCGCGGTTATCGTTGGTATAGGGGAAGTCCACCGCGTTCTCGGACAAGCTCGCGCCCAGCAGCAGACATGGCGACACTGACAGCACATTGCAGATGGAAACCAGCGTATCAATGCTGGCAATGCGCGTGCCGCGCTCGATGTGCCCCATGAAAGACGAGGAAATGCCGACCTTCTCCGCCAGCTGCTCCTGCGTTAGATGCTTCGCTTTGCGGGCATCGCGCACTCGAAGTCCCAAATCCTGATAATTTACGGTCATGTTCATATTCCTTCTTTCTTATTGCCCCAATTGTTCGGGTTTTATTTATTATAATGGATGAAAGAAAATCGAAGAAGAGACGATAAGCAATATTATGATTCTTTTGGTGCGGATTACACGAAATAATGGACACTACAAGAATCTTTTTTCGACCATGATTCCCCTTAAAAACGGGACAAAAATAATTTTCCAGAAGGTCTGTACATTTTCCGCAAACCGTGTTATAATATTCCCTGCAGCCCAACCAGGAATCCAAGGTTCTAATCTCCCTTTGGTTGTCACATGACCTGCGCCGGGAAACTGGAGCAAAACCATGGAAGCAGATGACCTCAAGGCAACGGTATGGGTGACAATTTGAAGGAGGTTTCCCAACCATGTACGAAGATGAAACGCTTGTCTGCCGCGACTGCGGCCAGGAATTCGTGTTCTCCGCGTCCGAGCAGGCTTTCTTCGCCGAGAAGGGCTTCATGAACAAGCCCTCTCGCTGCCCGAAGTGCCGCGCGGCTCGTCGCGCCCAGAACGGCAACGGTTCTTCCGCTCCCCGTCAGATGTATGACGTGGTGTGCGCGAACTGCGGCAAGGCCACCCAGGTGCCCTTCCAGCCCCGTGGCGACCGTCCCGTGCTCTGCCGTGAGTGCTTCGACGCTCAGCGCGCTTCCCGCTATTAATTGACGGCTCCTCCGGGAGCAATCAATCAGCGGTGCAATAGCACACGAAAAACCCCGTCGGTGTTTCCGAGCAATCGGAGTGCCGACGGGGCTTTTTTGCTATTTCAGAGGAAATCAAGCTGCAATTGGGCAGGTGCTTGGGAGGAGGAAAGGCACCGAGGATTCCCCAAGGGCGAACGGAAAGCCTTTGGGTCGTCTCCGCAGAGGCAAAACCCTCTGTAATAGAAATATCATCCGTATAATGTGCTATGCACACTGGCTATGGAGAGGCTTCCCAACAAGTAGACAAGGCAGATAAAACAAAAACCGCCCTTTCGGACGGTTTCTTGAGGTGAACCCATGAAGAGCACCCTCTGTGCTGGAGCGGGTGATGGGAATCGAACCCACGTGACCAGCTTGGAAGGCTGGAGCTCTACCATTGAGCTACACCCGCATGTGGAGCGGTAGACGAGGCTCGGACTCGCGACCTCCACCTTGGCAAGGTGGCGCTCTACCAACTGAGCTACTACCGCATAACCACGCAACTGCATGGTGCGAAGGAAATTGTGCGGGCGAAGAGACTCGAACTCTTACGCCATAGGCACCAGATCCTAAGTCTGGCGCGTCTGCCATTCCGCCACGCCCGCACGAGAGACGAAATCAGAAGGCAGATGGGAATGACCCATTGGAGATTCGAACTCCAGACACCTTGATTAAAAGTCAAGTGCTCTGCCAACTGAGCTAATGGGTCAAAAAGCTGGGGTGGCAGGGCTCGAACCTGCGAATGCGGGAGTCAAAGTCCCGTGCCTTACCACTTGGCTACACCCCATCGCAGCAGGCTTTCGCCGCATCCGCAGCAACCTTGAGTAGGGAAGAAAGGGAGAATAGTGGGACTCGAACCCACGACATCCAGAGCCACAATCTGGCGCTCTACCAACTGAACTATATCCTCCATATGCGCGCCTGGAGGGTCTCGAACCCCCGACCCACGGCTTAGAAGGCCGTTGCTCTATCCAACTGAGCTACAGGCGCAGAGCCGCAAAATCAGAAGCCTGATTCTTTCCTTCCAGACTGCCAGCGAAGGAAACACCCTTGCTGACAGATACAAATTATATCATCAGCAAGGGCGTTTGTCAAGCACTTTTTTGCGTTTGACGGAAATTTTTCGCTGTTTTCGGTAGAAAACTCCGGGAAGCCTGCTGCACAGGCGGATTTAGCGCATTATCAATAGAATGGATTTTGTCCGTCGCCTTGAGCGCACGCCTTACAGGACAATATCCCCCGGCCGATAGCCCTTGGGCAAGGGCTCTTCCTCCAGAAACCGGAAATCTGAATCCTCCAGTGTCGGCAAAAAAGCCTCGAATGGAATCTGGTCAAACTCGCTGTGGTAGCTGCTTGCGCCGAACCAGCCGCCTTCCTTCGCCCGCAGGTTCAAATCGCGCGCGAATTTGGTGTGGTTCGAGCAGTCATGCACGACAATCCCCCAATGTTCCACGGCGCATTGGCGCATCAGCCGGAACGTTATCTCCCGGCTCCAAATCGGCGATACATAGCCGCGGCGCGTCATGTACATGGGCGTGCCGATGTAGTTCGGCAGATTGTTGGGGTTCAGGTGCAGCTCGGCGCAGTTGATAAAATCAAGACCAGTGGCCAGAATTGCATCCTTTTTCTGCTGGAAATGCTCGTAAAAATCGGGCGTCATGGGCGTTTCAATCGCGACGGTGGGGATGTACTTCTTCGCCGTGGCGATGCTCTGGATGACGTTGTCCGCGCAAGACGTTGCGCCGAGGTTGAAGCGCAGTTCGTCCAGCCCAGCCTCGCCCAGCGCGCGCAGATTCTCCTCCGTGCAGAGCGTGCCGTTGGTGTACATGTGCTGATGAATCCCGGCGGCGCGGAACTTGCGGATGATATCGGGATACAGTTCGATTTCCATGAACGGCTCCAGATAGACGTAGCTGACGCCGGTCGGTCGGTTCGACGTGCTGAGCAGCAGGTCGATATCCTCCACGCGGAAGTACGTCCCGCCGATTTCCCACAGCCCTTCGCCGATGGTTTCTTGACAATCCAACTCGCCGTAATTGTAGCAGAACGGGCAGCGGATGTTGCACTTGTTCGTCCGGCGGATGGCGCTCAGTCCCGTGCCGGTCAGGCAGGACGTGCAGCCCTTGGAAAATTTCGCCGGATCGCCGACGAAGTACGTCCGCCCGCCGAGCGTGTGCAAATCGGGAATCTGCGCCATCAGTTCCTCGTGGCGCGCGTCCACCGCGGTTTCAATCTGGCTGATGACAGCCCAAGCCAACTCCTGCTGATGCGGCATCAGCGGCTCATCTTCCGGCAGTTCCGCGAAGAAACGAAACCACATTAGCGCGTCTTTCTTGCTGATTTTCATGCGTTCATCATTCCTCCCGTGAATTTCGCTTCCATCATAGCACAATTTTATACCGCGCGCAACCATTCAGCGCATCGGCTTGCGCTGCGGAAGCATCATTCTGCGTCCATTTCGTGAAAAATTTTCATTTCCCCCTTGACAACCCATCCACACCGTGCTATACTATTTTGTGTTGCGGGGCATTAGCGCAGCTGGTAGCGCACAACACTGGCAGTGTTGGGGTCAGCGGTTCGAATCCGCTATGCTCCACCATTTTCATCAGCGGTCGAACATTCGACCGCTGATTTTTTATTATCCCGAACAGGAAGCAGGTTTTCAATCTCGCTGCTTGCGCCGATGGCTTCAATATAAGATACTTGGCGGCTGTCACGAAGATTGTAATAGATAATCAGTTTCTCATCGTACAGATACACGGTATTGATGAACACATCAATGATGCGGCGGCGGAACGCTGGGTCAAAGCAATCCCCTGTGCAGAATTGGCGCAGCCACGCGCAGACTTCGTCCTTTGTGTAGACGATGGACGCGGCGACGCGCAGTTTTGAAAGGTCGATTTCCATGTCAGCCTTTTTTGCGTCGAGTTCTTCGCAGCGCTTCATGAAGCGGTCGCGCATTGCATCGGTTGTCGCTTGAATGCACAAGTCCATCGTTTTCTGAATTTCGCCCTCGGTCAGGGCAATCTTCTGCTCAAGCACTCGGATGCCTGATTTATCAAATTCCCGCTCGTATTCGGCTACAATGGCGCTTGCAATGTACTCCGTTCGCGCAGGGGTCAGCACATAATCAAGCGTCTGCTCGACAACGTACCATTCAAGAAAGTCTTTTCGCTCATTGGCTTTCTTGCATTGGTGCTTTTTCTTTTTCAGGGAGCAGGCATAGTAATTGTAAACGACACCTTTGTGATTCTGCCCGCATTCAGCTGTTATGGGGCTGCCGCACAGACCGCAGAACAGCTTGCCTTGCAGTAAATACTCCGTTTTTGCGCGGGCTTCTCCGCCTCCTGTGCGTCGATTGCGAGCAATGCGATCCTGTACGCGGTCAAATAGCGGTTTGTCCACGACGGCAGGCAGTCCGCCCGGAATCTCGATGCCGTTATAGGTGTATTCGCCAATTGTTTTTCGGTTTTTCAGGATGGACAAGAGCCAGCTTAACGTGACAGGTACGCCGCGATTGCTTCGCAGGCCGCGCTTGGCAAAGTCGCTGACGATAGACTTTGACCCTTCGCCGCTGTCGTAGCGCATGAAGGCCTCCCTAACGATGGCGGCGCGCTCGTCGATGACGGTCAGCTTCTGTTCATCATCGACGCGACACCACCACGGCAGTGTTCCGCCGACGAATTTGCCGCGCAAGGCACTTTCGCGCATTCCGCGGGCGATTTTCTTCTTCAAGTCAAGCGAATAGTATTCCGCCGATGCTTCAAGCAGTGCTTCGAGCAGCACACTTTCGTCGCCCTCGCCCACGTTTTCCATAGCCGAAATGACCTTGACACCGTACTGTTTCAGCTTGTGCTTGTAGGTGGCGCTGTCATAGCGGTTGCGAGCGAAACGGTCGAGCTTCCAAACGAGTATGCGTTCAAATTGGCGCTTCGATGCGTCTTTTATCATACGCTGAAAATCGGGGCGTTCATCCGTCTTGCCGGAAATGGCACGGTCGATGTATTCACCGATGATGGCCAAATCGTTGCGCTTCGCATATTCATAGCAGTCGCGCAGCTGCCCCTCGATGGACTGCTCTGTCTGATTGTGGCTTGAATAGCGCGCGTAAATGACAGCGTTCATGTGCATTCTCCTTTCAGGAGCATCATATACGGATAACCTGTGGAGAAAGTCTTGCGGCTATGATGCAGGTACAGCGGTTGAAGCCCGCTGGAATCAGGTGTGTGGATGGCGCGCGGGAAGAAAGTGCCGAGCGCAAAGACAAGACTTTTGGTTTACAAAAAAACGCGGCGGTGGTAATCTGGTTGACACGCCATGCCGCAACTGCTTTTCAGATTTTCTGCACTTTTGTCAACTGACTTACAATAGAAGCACCAGCACGCCGACCACGAGCGCCGCAACGCCCAGCACCTCGACCAGACACCCGCTGCACCCGGTCATGCGTTTCATTTTTGCCCGCCGCCCACGGCGAGTGGTGGGGACACCTGTCCAGCGGGCAAACCGCTGCTTGGCGGACGTGATGCCCAGCGCGCGCTTCCACGAGAACCCACGACGGCGATGAAAATAATGACGGCGACGTGCCATAATGGAATACCCCCTATTGCTGTATTTTTCCCCCCTCACGCATTCCGCGTTGGGGGCTTTTTTATTTCCGCAGCGGCGAAGCGACCGGGGAAACCGGTTTCTTCCTTCTCTTCCTCCGCTTCCTGCTGATTAGCATGGTCGGTCAATCTTCGGGCTATATCCATGATAGTTTTTCGCTGTTCATCCGGCAGTTCAAGAAAAACTTCCAGCAATGTGCGCGAAATGCTATCAAAACCATACTTATAGCAAAGCTGGTCAACCAAGGAATCAGATTCCTTAACCAGCATTTCACCCTCACCAGTGCGAAGCCACTTTTCTGAAACACTAAACGTGTTGCAGATTTGGGCGTAGGTGGATTGTGCCACATTGATGCGTTCGCTGAACTCTTGCTGGCTCAAGCCGAGAGTTTTGCGGAGTTCTTTCAGGCGCTGATTCATGCCATCACCTGCATTGCTGGCAGACATCTCGACATCTTCATCCTCATCGGAGGACGGCGCGGCGGGTGCGTCTACGCCATCAATGATGAGCATCGGGTCTACTTGCAGTTTTTTCGCGAGCAAGAGCACCTTATCACGGCGCATATTCTTGATAGCACCTGTCTCCCAATTGCGGACGGTGGATTTTCCAACACCGCAGGCTTCGCCGACCTCTTCCAGCGTCAGCCCAAGTTCTTGACGGCGCTGTTTCAAGTCCATAATCATCACCTCCTATTGCCAACTCACTTTATCTGATGCTACTATATCAATATGTGCGTGTTCAACGCAACGGTCACATTACAGCGCGCATTTGGAAGGAGCAGCAGCATGAACCACAAAGAAGAACTAATGGCGTACATCCAAAGTCTATCTGCCGAACAAGCAAAGGAAGCATTAGCTATTGCTTCTGCTTGGCTTTTAGCGCGGCAAGAAGCAACGCGGCGTCCTCATCAGAAAGAGTCTTTACAATCTCAATCAACGCCTTGACACTTTCGGAAAGTCCATCATCGTCGGCGGGCTTTTCTTTCTCTGATTTATCTTCAATCAGGTCGGATTTTTCACACCCGAAGTAATTCGCCATTGCTTCGATTTTTCCGATGCGCGGATAAGTAACGCCTTTTATCCAATCCATAAATGTCGTATACTTAAACCCCAGAGCATTGCAGAGCTGCTGATTGGTCACACCTTTTTTGTCCATATACCGTTTGATATTCTGCGCCATGATTTGCTTACTGTCATCTGCTGGCACTATGTATCACCTCCTTCGCGAACATTATATGGGTAAACCGTAAAAAAGTCAAGAGAAACAAGAAAATATTACGGTTTAACCTATTGACACAGCGGCAGAACTGTTGTAGAATGCAGTTACGGTTTAACCGTACTCTTGAGAGAGGAGGTGAACAACGTGATTGCAAAAGTTACTTTACCCGTAGCGCGCAAGATTGCGAACATAACGCAGAAAAAGCTCGCGGAATATTGTGGAGTATCTGAAAGCACGGTTTCTAACTGGGAAAAAGGGCGCACTGAGCCTACTGTTTCGCAGGCGATGTTAATCAGCAAAGCAACCGGCATTCCGTATGATTCTATTATTTTTTTGCCCAAGAATACGGTTTAACCGTAATTTGAGGAGATGCTCCATATGTCACCCAAAAAGCAGACCGGCAAGCTCGCGCTTTGTCCGGAAGTCGGCATCCGCAGCCTGAAAGACCTGACGAAGGATGAGCTGATTTACTGCATCAACGCCGCCGCCATTGACGAATGCAGGCTGAAGTGGGCGTTGCAGGACATTGCGGACAAGCGGCAGAAGAAAAAATGGCAGAAGGAAGATGCAGCAATGGCGCAGTACAGAAAACTGCTGGAAGAACTCGTCGCGCTGGTCTCGCCGTATCAAGGCAAGGAGCTTCCGCGCGACGTGGCGCTGAAAGAGAACGCCATCGTCAAGAAGATGCGGCGGCTGGGAAATGTGTTCTGCCCCAAATAGTAGGGGCACAGAGAGTGAGGTTCAAAAGCACCAAGAATGCAGTAAGGAGGCGACATCATGTCCCGCGACCTAAAACCCACCGAGCGGCTTGTGCAAATCGGGCAGACGGCGCTTCGTGCGCCGGACGGCTCATTTCTGCCCACGCAGCCGCTCTATATCATCGTCGAAGCCGCACCGGACGAGCCGCAAGACAAGCCGTTCAGCGCGGGCGAAGAAGAGCTTCTGACCGACGTATCTGGCATCTTCGCCAAGAAGTTTGCGCAGTACGTTCAGGGGCAGCAGTGATTGGCAGTTTACACTCCCTTAGTGGGAACTACAAAAAAGGAGGTTTCCCCCATGACCATTGGCGAGAAGATGACCATCACGACGTGGCGCGCACGTCAGCTGGCGTATCTGGAAGAGATGTACGCCCCGCGCGAACACATGGGCAAGCTGATGAGCCACCTCGGCGCGCGGCACGTCTACATCCAGCTGTACAACCAGATGCGCGCCGCGCTTTGCAGTATGCCGGAGCAGCCGAACAGCTACGTCGCTATGGCGGTCTACCGCAAGCTGCGCGAGGACATGTCCACGCTCGACGATATGCTTGACCAGCTGGAGGACACCGGGCTGTATGACCCGGACGAGTACGGCCCCGACGGGGTGGAGGTGTGACGCTATGAGCCTGACCCCCTGCGGCTACGTCGTCCAGATCCGCGTCTCGGACGATATGTGCCTGTACTTCACCCGCCTGTCCCAGGGCGGCATTGACCTGACTGCTGACCTCGACAAGGCGATGCTGTTCGACACCGAGGAGCGCGCGCGGGATTTCGCCCTGCACGCTGGCTACGTCCTGCGCGTGGACGAGAACGCCTTTGCGGTGGAAACGTGCTTCGAGATGACCACGCCCGAAGGCGACGTGGACTTGATCGAGGGATCGCACGTTCTCCACCCGGACGACGACAACGAGTAAACGACAAGAGGAGGTTTCCCCCTATGAGCTTTGAGATGGCACTTCTCGCCGCATTCGCCACGCTGATTGGCATCCCGGCGGCAATCCACGCCCTGGGCGAACTGCTGGTTTCCCTGGACTGCCGCACGGCGTCGCGCCAGAAGCGCCGGGAGATTCGCGCTGCAATGGTGCAGCAGCCGTCTCCCGTCACCCCCGGCATGACTGCCATGATGTGCCGCCTGAAGGGAGGGCGTTTCTGATGGCCGACAAGCCCACTGACTTCTACCGTATGCGGGCAAAAGTGCTTGAAAAGCAGCTGGAGCACGAGCAGGAGTGGGAAACGTACTTCCCCGGCATCACCAACCGCGAATACAGCACCTATGCGGACACTTGCGCGTGCGGCATGGCGCGGCGGCTGGACGAAATCGAGGCGGCGGATCTGGTCGCGTCGTGGTGCGGCTTCCAGCGGGAGCGCATCACCATCGTGACGACGGAGAAGCCGCTGGAACGCAACCGCCACGGCGACATCCGCTGCGAGGACGGCGTTACCAACTACGACCGCCGCCCGGTGCTGGTGCACACATTCTCCGTGCGCACCCCTGACGGCGCGCCCCGTGGCGAGGGCAACATCCACTACATCCGCTTCGAGGTGCTGGGGCGGCTCTATGAGCTGATGGACGGCGCCCTGCGCGTGCTGTGAGGAGGTGGAGGATATGTCTGACAGCGTTCTGATTACGCTGCTGATTTGCGCGACGGTGCTTGCGCTATCGCTCATTCCGAAAAACAAGTAACGCAATAATATTTTGGAGGAGGTTTCCCCATGAACGTATTCTTTGGCACCGGCCGCCTGACCGCTGACCCCATCATCGGCGTGGCCAGCGGCAGCGGCACGTCCGTCGCCCGGTACACCCTTGCCATCCCGCGCTGCCTGTCGGGCGAACAGCAAATCACCGACTTCGTGCGCTGCAAGGCGTTCGGCAAGAGCGCCGATTTCGCCGCCAAGTACCTGCGCAAGGGTCAGCGCGTCGCCGTGCGCGGTTCGCTGGAAGTGAGCAAATATGAGAAGGACGGTGCACCGCAAACGATGGTGGAGGTCATCGTCAGCCAGCAGGAGTTCTGCGACGCGCCCCGCAAGAAGCAGGAAGAACCGGACGACGACCGCGATTTTCCGGAATCGCTGGAGGAGGTGACGGGCGTTGAAGTACCCCTCTAAGGCAAAAGAAGCCATCCGCGCGACGGAAATGCCGCCCGTGACGCTCGCCGAGGCGCTATCGCTCCAAGACACGCAGCGCAAGTACGGCAACGAGAAAGTCGTCATCAATGGGCAGACGTTCGATAGCCAAGCGGAATACCGCCGCTGGCGTGAACTCTGCCTGATGGCGCAGGCGGGCGAAATCGGCGATTTGCAGCGCCAAGTGCGGTATGAGCTTGTCCCCGCTCAGCGGGACGAGAACGGGAATGTCCTTGAACGCGCTTGCTTCTATGTCGCCGATTTCGTCTATACCGACGCGGACGGGCGCACCGTCGTGGAGGACGTGAAGGGCTTCCGCACGAAGGAGTACCTCATCCGCCGCAAGCTGATGCTGTTCCGCTACGGCATCCGCATTCAGGAAGTGGAGGCGTAAACGATGCTGACGACCATTGACCGCTCCAAGCTGGCGCTCTGCCCGCTGTGCAGTATGCCCGCCATCATGGAGAACCCGTATGTGCGCGAGGATGCGCTGTGGATTCGGTGCAAGAGTTGTGGATTTCACGCCTGCGTCTTCAAGGACGAGGCGACCGCGCGGAAGCGGGAGGGGACGGAAAATGAGCAGCCGGAACGAGCGCCCCAAGCAGGTTGACCGGATTCTGGACTACATGCGCCGCTACGGGTCAATCACCACGCTGGACGCGATGCTTGACCTCGGCATCCTGCGCCTTGCAAGCCGCATCAGCGAGCTGAAGAAGGCGGGTGTCCCCATCCGGCGGGACTGGGCGAAGGTCACAAACCGCCACGGGGAAACGTGCAACGTACTGCGCTACAGCCTCGATGGCAGCCTTGCCGTCATTCCCGATAAGCCCAGCGGCGAAGAATAAGGGGGCAGCACCATGCCAATTGTCAACTATGTGCGGGAACATATGCGGTTCATCGAATATGCGTCTGATGAAGGACTTTCGTCCGGAGAACGCCTTGTGTGGTATGCGCTGATGCACATCATCAACGGACGCGCACAAGGGAGCATCTGGCCGGAGGGGTTCATCCGCATTGCGAATGACCGGCTTCTCGCACTCTGCCCCATGCAGCTGGGCGCCGTCATCATGGCGCGGAACAGCCTCAAGCAGCGCGGCTTAATTGACTTCATCCCCGGCAGCAGGAACAAACGCGCCCCCGCCTACAAAATCAATTTCTTCTCCCCCGAATTTCCGCCTGATTCCCCCGGCAAAGCGGAGAAAATGCAAAGTTACTGCGAAAATCGGAGTAACTACAATAATAACATGGGGAGTAACTACGATAATAACATAGGGGGTAACAACGGTAACATAGTACCAAACTATACGGAAAGAGAATACCAAACAAGGAAAACGGGTTACCCAGAAGAAGAGAATGAGGAATACACCGAAGCGGAACGCGCGTGTACGGGCGGGCGCGCGCGCGATAAGCAAATTGCCGCCATCTGGCGGTCTGATTTCGGTGCGATTCCCGCCCCGGCGCAGGTGCAGCGGCTCTCCACCGCGGCGGATGTGCTGCAAATGCCGCTGACAGTGCTGCGCGAAGCCGTCCGGTGCGCTGCCGTGACGGGCGCAAAGTCCCCGATGGCGTATGTGCTGACACTCCTGCAAGACTGGCACTATGCGGGCGTTCGGACGGCGGATGAGGTGGGCGAATATGCCTATCTGCGCGACGTGGTGGAGGGCAGGCAGCCCGGCAACCGCGAAAAAGCACAGCAGGCGCTGGCACAGATGCGCCTCCGCCATCAGCAGATGCCGGAGGGCAGCGAGGAAGGGGCTGACGGCTGATGCAAGCAAACGACATGACAACGGAGCAGCTGATTCGCTACTTCCGGTGCATGGGCAGCGCGAACGCGGTCTGCCGCGAACATCAGCGCGGCCCGGATTGCCCGTATTACGTTCCGCAGAGCTACAACGTGCGCTTCCGTGACGCGGCGATGGAAATTGCCAATCGGCTGGAAGCAGCACTGAACCGTGGAGGACAAGCAACATGATCAACCAATCCCCCTGCACCGACCCGCTCTACCCCTGCACGGCGCTGACGCTGGCGGAAAAGAGTGCCGCGTTGGACAGCCTGACGCGCCTGCTCCACCGCCAGCCGATGCTCCTTGACGAGGCGGAAGCGGTGAAAGCCGCAATCCGCGCCCTGCGCAAGGCGACGACGGTGGATGACTGCCGGGTGCGCCGCATCCCTGTGTACGGCATGGGACGAGCGAGCGGCGCGGCGTATTCCCAGCGCGGCGACGACTATCTGCTCGAAGCCCAGCGCGTGGCGGAAGAGAATCCGCCGAATGCGTCAGATATGCCGGAGAACGCCCCGAAGAATCCGCCGGAGACGGTGGAGGAAGCCGAAAATCCGCCGAAAGTGCCGCCGAAAAAGCGAAACAGCGGCTGGCGGTGCTGACAGGCGATTCAGGAGGGGCGGACGATGCGGGCAAAAGAGTATCTGTCGCAGGTGCGTTATCTCGACGAGCGGATCACCTGCAAGCTGGCGGACGCGGCGCGATTGCAGGACATGGCGACGCGCATCACGCCCGTCCTGCGGGAAGACGGCGTATCCGGGGGCGGCGGCGCGCCGGATCGTCTGGCGGACGCGGTGGCGAGAATCGTTGACCTGAAAGCCGAAATCAACCGGGATATTGACCGCCTGGTGGACAAGAAGCGCGACATCGCGGCGAAGCTGGGCAAATTGACCGACCGGCGGTATTACGCGGTGCTTTTCCGGCAGTATCTGCTGTTTGAGACGTTCGAGAAGATTTCCTGCGAGATGAACTACTCGTGGCGGCACGTCTGCTCCCTGCATGGGCAGGCGCTGGAGGCGTTTCAAAAGGTGCTGGACGCGGAAAAAGACGCTTGATGCGGCGCGGAGGTGAGAAAAATGGCGATAATCGGCGTGCTGTGTCTGCTGGCAGCGGTGGTCTGTGTGGCTTGCACGATGGTATTTCAATCCACGCTCCCCACACGGGGAGCGACTATGGGTATACGACATTGGCAACAGTGTGCGATATTTTTCAATCCCCCCCCACGCGGGGAGCGACCCGCGCTTACGCGTTTTCTTCCGTAGCCTTGCCGGAATCCGCGTGTTCTTCCAACTTGAGGGGAACTTTTCGCCCGGTGGAGGCTCACGGCACGAGCAAATCCACCGGGATTTCCAGCGCGGCGGCAACGGTGCGCATCCGCTCCAGCGGCACGGACTGCTTGCCGTACTCCCACAGCTGCACGACACGTTCAGCGCTTGCGCCGGTGTAGCCGCACATTTCACCAAGGGCGCGCTGGGTCAGTCCGCGCTCCTTGCGCTTGCTCTTGATGAGGGCAGGGATGCTTTCGACAGGGGGATTAGACGGGGTGTAACACATGATGATGCTCCTTTCACTTTTTGTTCTGTGTCATTCTGATATGCGCGGCAGCCGCGAAGCAAATCACGGCGAGGACGCTGAAAACAACGGCGATACCAAGCAAGATTTGAACCATTGCAATTCCCGGTGGTCTGTGCTATAATCAGGGCGTGGAGGAGAGGGCACGAACCCTCCCCTCCGGGAACTCACTTCAGGGCTTCAATCAACGCTGCGAGGGCCGTAACCAGCAACGCGATGCCGCTGAAGAGCTTCCCAAGCGCTTCAAGCCTTTCGGCTTGGGCGCTTTTCTTTTTGCCCTTCTTGCTCACCGGGCTTCACCTCCTTTCCTCTTCTATTATATCACAATAAACTCATTGTGTCAATAGGCAAATCAAAGAAATTTTGCAATTTTTCATCACTTATTTTCAGAAGCTCGCGCCCTGCTTTCCGAGCCGCTCGCGGCATCACATCATAGAATATCATAGTATTTCATATTGCCCCCGTGCTATACTGCACATGGAAACCTCCAATCACCTCACCCGACGGACGCGCCAGTCTCCGCCGGGTATTTTTGTGCCCCAAATTCGCTGTGCCCCGCGTGTGGAGGCGCAATTCCTCATTCCGCATTCCAGAAAGGATGGTGGACTTGGCTGGACTGACCGAGAAACAACGCCGCTTCTGCGACGAGTACCTGATTGACCTGAACGCGACGCAAGCCGCCATCCGTGCCGGATATTCCCCGAAAACGGCAGCGACAATTGCGGCAGAAAACCTCACAAAACCTAAGGTGACTGAAAACATCAAAAAGCGCATGGACGAAAAGGAAGATGCGCTGATTGCCAAGCAGGACGAAGTGCTGAAATACCTGACGGCGGTGATGCGCCGGGAGATGAAGGAGTCTGTCGTCGTAACGTGCATGGAGGAGAAGACGGAAGTCATCCCCGGCGAGGGCGGCGGCAAGCCCACCCGGCGCACGACGAAGAAGGAAGAACCGAAGGTCGTCGAGATTCCGGCGCGGCTGTGCGACGCGAACAAGGCGGCGGAGCTGCTGGGCAAGCGATACGGGCTGTTCACGGACAGGGTGGATGTGTCGGGCAGCCTGCCGGTGATTCTGGCGGGAGAGGATGCGCTTGACGACTAATCAGCCGCGAATCTACCTGCCGGATGTCGTCGGGCGTGGCTACGGCGCATTCTGGCGCTTCACGGGGCGCTACCGCGTGTGCAAAGGCAGCCGCGCAAGCAAGAAAAGCACCACGACGGCGCTGAATTTCATCTATCGGATGATGAAGTACCCCGGCGCAAACCTGCTGGTCATCCGCAAAACGTACCGCACCTTGCGCGACAGCTGCTTCACACAGCTTCTCTGGGCGATTCACCGTCTGCAAGTGGAGGCGTTCTGGAGCTGGAAGGAAAGCCCGCTGGAAATCACCTATAAGCCGACGGGGCAGAAAATCTACTTTCGCGGCATGGATGATCCATTGAAATTAACCTCCATCACCGCGCAGAGCGGCGTGCTATGCTGGGTGTGGATTGAAGAAGCCTACGAGATCATGAACGAGAGCGACTTCAACACACTGGATGAATCCATTCGCGGCGAATGCGCACCGCCGCTGTTCAAGCAAATCACGCTGACGTTCAACCCGTGGAATCAGAAGCACTGGCTGAAAGCGCGCTTTTTCGACGTAGAAGACCCGGACATCCTCGCCATCACAACGAACTACCAGTGCAACGAGTGGCTGGACAAGCAGGATTTACGCCTGTTTGAGCGGATGAAAGCGACGAACCCGCGCCGCTACGCCGTGGCTGGCTTAGGACAGTGGGGCGTGGTCGAAGGCTTGATATACGAGCACTGGCAGGAATCCCCGTTCGACCCGGCGGAAATCAGCCGGACGGGCAAGCTGGAATCCGTGTTCGGGCTGGACTTCGGCTTCACCAACGACCCGACGGCGCTGTTCTGCGGATTGCTGGACATTCCGGCGCGCCGCCTGTACGTCTTTGACGAGCTGTACGAACGGGGGCTGACGAACGACATGATTGCCAAGCGTGTGACGGCGATGGGCTACGGCAAAGTGAGCATCACCGCCGACGGCGCAGAGCCGAAATCCATTGCCGAGCTGCGCGGCATGGGCTTGCGCGTACACAGCGCGGCGAAAGGCGCGGACAGCATCCGCAGCGGCATCCAGTGGATTCAAAATCTCGAAATCATCATCCACCCGCGCTGCATAAACTTCCTGACGGAAATCAGCAATTACACATGGGACAAAGACAAGTTCGGCAAGATGCTCGACAGCCCCATTGACGACTTCAACCACCTGATGGACGCCATGCGGTATGGGCTGGAAAAGTTCATTGTGGGGAAAAAGTGGACGTATTGATGGAGGACGAATGCGCAAGAGCGAGAAGGAAGCCCTGCAAGCCATGCTGGATGATGAGCAAGAGACCATCAAGGCACTGGAAAAGGCGTACCAGCGGGCGATTCGGCGCATTGACAACCACATTCGCATCCTCGAAAGCGACGAGATGACGCAATCGAAAATCTACCAGAAGCGTTATCAGGAGGCGATGAAAGCCCAAATCAGCGCCGCGCTGGACGAACTGCACAAGAAAAGCAATCAGACCATCGAAGAATACCTGACGCGCAGCTATCAGCACGGCTACGTCGGCACAATGTACAGCCTGCACAAGCAGGGAATGCCGATTCTCGCCCCCATTGACCAGCGCGCCGTCACCCGCGCCATCCGCACGGACAGCAAGCTCAGCGGGCGGCTGTACGGTGAACTCGGCGTGGATATGCGCAAGCTGAAAAAGACGATTCGCCGGGAGATTTCCGTCGGCATCTCCATCGGCAGCGATTACAGCTTCATTGCACGTCAGGTGCAGATTTCTTCCGGCATTCCGCTCAAACGCGCCAAAACCATCGTCCGCACCGAGGGACACCGCATTCAGCAGCAATCCGCCGACGATGCGCGCAACGCCGCCAAAGCGCAAGGCTGCCAAGTCGTCAAGCAGTGGGATGCCGTGCTGGATGGCAACACGCGCACGGATCACCGCGTGCTGGACGGGCAAATTCGCGAAGTCGGCGAACCGTTCGAGATAGACGGCAAGAAAGCCGAATACCCCGGCGCATTCGGGCGACCCGAAGAGGACTGCAACTGCCGGTGCGTGGCGCTGACAAGGGCGAAGTGGGCGCTGAATGCGGACGAGTTGCAGACCATGAAGGACAGGGCGCAGTTTTTCGGGCTGGACAAGGCGAAGGGGTTCAGGGAGTTTGAGGAGAAGTATGTCAGAGCATCAGAAACCTTGAAAAGCCAAGCGAAAAGTGGTATAATGCACATGGAAGCAAACTATGTGAGTAAAAAAAGTTTTGTTATTCATCAAGACAAAATTCAGAAATACTTTCTGCTTCCCGGCGCAAAGCATTGCCAAGAGTTTCTTGACGCAGGTTACAGTTCCGACCCTCAAACGATAGAAATGGAATCACTGCGATTGGCATCCGACATCGAGGCGTTCTATGATTTGAGCAAGGTGTTCGACTTCAAGCAGCAACCCAATGGCAGTTACCGCTTTAGCCTGTATGCTTATTTGGGGTTAGGCGAGAAGAAAAGATTCCGAACTGTTTGGGCGAAGGATAGCCCAGATGCTATGCCACGCCTAATTACAGCGCATAGGGAGTGATGGACATGCTGGAACTCTACGACCGTGTTCGCATATTGAGTAACGGTGTAACGGGGCAGATTGTGGACATTTGCGGAAGTGGCGATTCGGCACGTTTTGTCGTGGAAAGCGATGCAGAGAACGTGGACGAAACAGCAGACTACCCTTGCAAGTGGTCGCTGTACGACTGCCAAGAAGACGAACTGGAAAAGATAGAAACAGAATGAGCATCAGAAGCTATTGCGGCAAGAAAGTCCTGATTACAGCGGACGAGCAGGAGAAGTTCGCGGGCGTTGTGGTGGATTATGTGTTTCCCGAAGATAACAATTCAGAGGGAGAGAGCATCATCATCCGCAGCATAGACGGGTAGCTGATAGAGTTCCGCCCAGAAGAAATCAAGACAATCGAAGAAATTCGCTAAAAGCACCCTGCACACGCACGGTGCTTTTTTGATACCCCAAATTCACCACCAAGGAGGACGACACCCGATGACAGACGGAGAAAGACTGACGGCGATTCTTGCGCAGTACGCAATCCCGTGCGAGAAGGTCAGCTTCCGCGGCAAGCTGGACGCGCTGGCGGCAGGGCTGGGCATCTAGACGCAAGGGCGGCTGATGGGCGACGTGCTGGATGACATTGCCGCCAAGATGGGTGTGAAGCGCGACAACCGCCTCTATGGCGCGTTCATCCGCAAGCTGTACGAGGACGTGACCAGCGGCGAGGACGCGACGCTTTCCGGCAATCCGCTGACGCTGACGGAGTGCATCGGTGGGAAACCGCTTGGTGCACTGCGCGTCTGGGGCAAAAGCACGCAGAACGGCGTGCCGCTCCCGACTGCGCCCGTGCCGATTGTCAGCGCGGGCGACGGCGGAACGGTGACGGTCACGGTGTCGGACGGCGCGAACAATTCGCAGACGCTGACGCTGCAAACGCCGAATGCGCTGCCGGGCATCCCGGTCGCATCCGGCGGGAACTACACGGATGAGAACGGGCAGCAGTGGGTGTGCGATGAGGTGGACTTGGCGCGCGGGGTGCGCGTGCAGCGCATCACCAAATTCAAGCTGACATCTTCGATGAGATGGACGAAGGCTGGAAACAATGTTGACCGCTATTTTTGCACGTTCGCCAGAATCAATACAGCAGGAGTGCTCTGCACGCATTTCAGTGCTGCCATCAACGGTGAAACCGTAGGCGGCATTGCTACAAGCAACGGCACCACCATCGGTTTCGCTTACGCGGAAAAGGGTACGACGACCGTTTCCGACTTCAAAGCATTCCTTGATGCGAACGATGTATATGTGTGGACATCGCTTGCAACACCCGTCGAAACCGCCCTTTCATCCGCCGAAATCGCCGCGTACAAGGCGCTGACCACCTACGCCCCGACGACCGTCATCAGCGCAAACGGCGTGTCGGGGCTGAAAGCAACCTACAAGCGCAGCAGGGCAACAAAAAGCACCTGAAAGGGGTGATTGACATGCTGACAATTTCCGAAATCAAGGCGTTCATTGATAACGACGCATCTTCCGACAAAAAGCGGTTTGCGCGGGTCGGTCAAAAGTATTACGAGGGCGACCACGACATCCGAAAGTATCGGCTGTATTTCATCAATGCGGACGGTGATTTGCAGGAGGACACGACCCGCAGTAACATCAAAATCAGCCACCCGTTCTTCACGGAGCTGGTCGATCAGGAAGTGCAGTATATGCTTTCCGGCAAAGACGCTTTCGTCAAGTCAGACCTGCCGGAGCTGCAAGACGAACTGGACGCCTACTTCAACGACAATGAGAACTTCATCGCGGAGCTTTACGAGGTCATCACGGGCGCGGTGGCAAAGGGCTTTGAATACATGTACGCCTACAAGGACGCAGAGGGGCATACCTGCTTCCAGTCTGCGGACAGCTTGGGCGTGGTGGAAGTCCGGGCGAAGGATACGGACGACGGCTGCGAGTACGTCATCTATTGGTATGTGGAGCGCATCGGCAAGGACAACAAAGCAATCAAGCGCATTCAGGTATGGGACGATAAGCAGACCTATTTCTTCTGCCAAGTTGACGATGGTGACATTGTGCCGGATGATTCCGCACCCATCAACCCGCGCCCGCACACCATCTGGCATAAGACGGGCGATGCAAGCACCTACTTTGACGGCTTCGGTTTCATCCCCTTCTTCCGTCTGGACAACTGCAAGAAACAATTTTCCGGGCTGAAAACCATTAAAGACCTGATTGACGACTACGACCTCATGAGTTGCGGACTGTCTAACAACATTCAGGACGCGAATGAAGTGCTTTATGTAGTCAAGGGCTTCCAAGGGGACAATCTCGACGAGCTGATGACCAACATCAAGGCAAAGAAGCACATCGGCATCCCTGACACGGGCGGCGACGTAGACATCCGCACGATTGACATCCCCTATCAGGCACGGCAGGCGAAGCTCGACCTCGACGAGAAAAACATCTACCGCTTCGGCATGGGCTTCAACTCTGCACAGCTCGGCGATGGTAACATCACGAACGTGGTCATCAAGTCCCGGTATGCGCTGCTGGACTTGAAGTGCAACAAGCTGGAAATCCGTCTGAAACAGTTCATGCGGCGGCTGCTGAAAATCGTGCTGAAAGAAATCAACGACGAGAACGGCACGGACTACCAGATGAAGGACGTGTATTTCGACTTTGAGCGCGAAGTCATGACGAATGCGCAGGACAACGCACAAATTGAGCTGACGGACGCGCAGAAACAGCAGGTGCAAGTGACTACCCTGCTCAACCTTGCGACACTGCTTGACAACGAGACGCTGATGGAAAACATCTGCGAAGTTCTCGACCTTGACTACACTGAAATTCAAGACAAGCTGCCGAAGCAGGAGGACACAGACCTCTATCCGGCGCGTGATGCGCTGGACGGCATCCAGCCGGAGGACGACACAGGCGGCGTGGGGTGATGTAAGTGCTGAAACGTGAGAAAGAAGTCTTTCAAGCACTTTTGAACGACGAGGAAGCAGTCATCAAGGACTTGGAAAAATCCTATGCGCGGGCGCTGCGGGACATCGAGACGAAAATCAAGATTCTTCAAGCGGACGAAATGACGCAATCGAAGATATACCAAGTCCAGTACCAGAAGGCGCTCAAAGCCCAGATTGAGGGCATCATGGAGAAGCTGCACGGCGACAACTACACGTCAGTGCAGCAATATCTCAATGAGTGCTACAAAAAGAGCTTTGTCGGCACGATGTACGCGCTGCACGGGCAGGGTATGCCAGTACTCGCTCCCATTGACCAAGACGCGGCAGTTCGCGCTGTGATGCTGGACAGCCATATTTCCGGCAGCCTGTATGAGGCAATGGGTGTCGATACAAAAAAGCTGAAGCAGGCAATCCGCCGGGAGATTTCGACCGGGATTTCCACCGGGGCATCCTACGATGACATTGCCCGAAACCTGCGCTTTGCCACCAATGCGCCGCTGGCAAGGACAAAGACCATCGTCCGCACAGAAGGACACCGGGTGCAGCAGGCTTCTGCCGCTGATGCGCGGAATGAAGCGAAGAAGCAGGGCTGCGACGTGCTGAAACAGTGGGACAGCACCCTTGACGGCAACACCCGCCCAACGCATCGGGAGCTTGACGGGCAGATCAGGGAGACGGACGAGCCTTTCGAGGTGGACGGCAAGAAAGCTGACCGCCCCGGTGAGTTCGGACGCCCAGAAGAGGACATCAATTGCCGCTGTGTCGCGCTGACACGCGCACGGTGGGGGCTGGATGAATCCGAGCTGCAAACGATGAAGGACAGGGCGAAGTTCTTCGAGCTGGACAAGACAAAAAATTTTCAGGAATTTTCAGAAAAATACTTGAAAATTCCCGAAAAAACGGATACAATAGCCGCGGGAGTGCTACCACAACCGATTGAATCAACCGAAAAGCACTACAAAGAGTTGCTTGATTCCTTGAAACAGATAAGTTCAAACGGCAACTTAGTGTATAACCCGGTTATGAACCAGTCAAACGCACTTTCAGAAAGTGAAATCATTAGTGCGTTGGCTGGCGGCGACAGAACAAGCGGTTCCTGCGCTTCCGTAGGTCTTGCCTACATTGGGCAAAAACAAGGCTGGAATGTTCTTGATTTTAGAGATGGAGAAAGCAGACGCTTCTTCGCAAGTTCGTACAACCTTCGTACATTGTCCATGGCTGACGGCTTAAAAGTTCTTCGAGCGGAGGGCGCTTCTTCGATAACTGTTGGCAATAGGCTGCTGAAAATGTGCGAAAACGGCAAAGAATACTATTTGTCCGTTGGAAGGCACGCCGCTATTGTCAGAAAAACGGATGACGGAATTCTTCAGTATTTGGAATTGCAATCAAGCAGTAGATCGGGATGGATAAATTTCAATGGAAATCCCAGATATACGTTGAAGAATAGATTCGGTTGTTCTCAAACTTCCGGCTCTTCGGCAAACTATGATTTTATGATCGACTTGGATGATAGCGATTTTGAAACGGATGATTTCAGGTCATTGCTGGGATATATCAACACGACGGAAAATGAGCAAAGGAAGGGTTCAAATGGCACGATTAAATAATTATTTCAAAAACAACCCTGAAGATGCTATCTGGTGGGTTGATAATTCCGAAGATGCCAAGGGCGAATGGATTTTCACTTTCGACAAAAAGACCCATTTTAATATGTTTGAAGATTATCCCGACAAACTGACATCGGAACAGAAAAAAATCTTTGACGCGGAAAACCCATATTGGGCTGAATTTTTCAGCGATAGGAATTAAGCATAAAAAGCACCCTGCACCCCGCACGGTGCTTTTTTGATGCACTGAACTTGCACATAATTGCGTGCAAATTACAACTTACCGTCAACTTGCAAGCGCTTGATTTTCCTACATTTGCTGGCTTTTGGGTCGGCAAAATTGCAACTTAACTTAGGACAAACTTGGGACAAACATCATCTTGCGAAAAGCAGCCGCACACCCGTGCAGGCTGTTTTTTAATACATCCAAAAAGGAGTGGTATCATGGACATCTCTACCATGGGAACGGTGCTGGCGATTGTGATCATCACCTACCTGATCGGACTGCTCTGCAAGACCATCAGCGCCATCAAGGACGAACTGATTCCCGTCATTGTGGGCGCAGTCGGCGGTCTGCTGGGCATCGTCGGCATGTACGTCATCCCGGATTTCCCGGCGCACGACGTGCTGAACGCAGTGGCGGTCGGCATTGTGTCCGGTCTGGCTTCTACGGGCGTGAATCAGGTATATAAGCAGCTCGCCACCAAGGGTGACGCTGACGTTGACCCCGGCGGTGATTACTGATGGCGAAGACGGTCAACGTTCTTGATGTGATTGCCCTTTTCCGGCAGGCATACGCGGAAAAGTGGGGGTACATCTGGGGCGGCACGGGGCAGATTCACACACAGAAGGCGCAGGACAATGCCACCCGCGCACAGACGAAGCGGTACGGTCAGAAGTGGGTCGGACGCCGCGTCGCAGACTGCTCCGGGCTTTTCTACTGGGCATATAAGCAGCTCGGAGGGTACATGTACCACGGGAGCAACACCATGTGGAACAAGTACAGCAAAGCCAAGGGCAAACTGCAAAACGGCAGGCGCACGGACGGGCAAGCACTGAAACCGGGAAGCGCAGTCTTCCTTGTCAAAGGCAATGACCGCCACCATGTCGGGCTGTACGTCGGCGATGGCGAGGTCATCGAGGCAAAAGGCACGGCTTACGGCGTGGTCGAGAGCAAAATCACCCGCTGGAACGAGTGGGCGGAGCTGACCAGCACGGCTTACGCCGCTGATTCGTCCGCTGATGCGCCTGATTCGCCCGCTGACGTGCCTGTCACGCCCGCCCCGACCGAGAACCCGGCGGATGCCGGAGACGGCGCAAGCCCCCTTCTCGTCCTCAGGAACGGCAGCAGAGGGACGCAGGTCAAAGTCCTGCAATACCTGTTGATTGACGCGGGATTCGACTGCGACAAGGTGGACGGCATCGTCGGAAAGAATACCGTCGCGGCAGTCAAGGCATTCCAGACCGCGCACAGTTTGACCGCGGACGGCATCGTCGGCGCGAAGACGTGGGCGAAGCTACTTGCATAACGGCACAACGGCGCACCTGCCCCACGCGGACGGGTGCGCTTTTGTATGCGTCAGCGATGACGTAAAACACCGATTTTTCACGGGATGCGACCCCGTATAAAAGCATAGAAAAATGAAAGGCGGAAACAAACATGACCATTGCAGAAATCTTGAAGGCGAACGGCGTCGATGACAATGCTGCCAAGACTATTCTTGACGCGATGAAGGAGAACAAAATCTATACCGCGTCGGAGGAAAACCTCGACATCCGCTACGGCAAGCTGAAGGGCGACCATGAGGGCGTCACGAAGCAGCTTGCGGAGGCAAATAGCCTGATTGAAGAGCTGAAAAAGTCCAACAAGGGCAATGAAGGCTTGCAAGAGAAGGTGGCGGCATATGAGACGCAGGTGCAGCAGCTCAAAGCAGAACTGGAACAGACGCGCATTGATGCGGCAGTCAAGGTCGGTCTGCTGGACAGCAAAGCCCTCGATGTGGACTATCTGACCTTTAAGCTCAAAGCCAAGGGCGATGCGCTGACCCTGGACGAGAACGGCAAAATCAAAGGTTGGGACGATAAGCTGGCGGCACTCAAAACGCAATTTCCGCAGCAGTTTGAAGCCAGCGGCAAGAAGAACATCATCGAGAACCGTCTGCCGGATCAGGAGGGACACGCGCCGCTCAGCCGGAGCGAGATTCTCAAGAAGCCATACGAAGAGCGGCAGAAGATTTTCGAGGAGAACCCCGAAGCCTTCCGCGCGGCGATGGCAGAACAGTGACCTATTTGGTGACGTCACCAAAATGGTACAGACCATTTTCGTGAGGTCACGAAAATGATAATGAGGAGGAAAAAATAAATGGCAGTTACCAAGCTGAACAACCTGATTAACCCCGAAGTAATGGGCGCGATGATTGGCGCGAAGATTGACGCGCAGCTGAAGCTGACCCCCTATGCGAAGGTGGACACGACGCTGGTGGGCGTTCCGGGCGACACCAAGACCGTGCCGAGCTGGAACTACATCGGCGACGCGGAGGACGTGGCAGAAGGCGCGGAGGTGGGTCTGTCCACCCTGAAGGCTTCCAGTACGACCTTCACCATCAAGAAGGCGATGAAGGCTGTCGGCATCACGCAGGAAGCCGTCAACAGCGGTCTGGGCAACCCGATTGCGCAGGCGGAAACCCAGCTTGCCAAGGCGATTGCGGGCAAGGTGGACAACGACGTACTGGATGCGGTGTACACGGGCAAGAACGTCTACGCGGCTTCCACCCTTGCGGCGATTGCCTATGGCGGACTGGTGGACGCGATTGCCAAGTTCGAGGACGAAGAGGACGGCATCGACAAAGTGATTTTCATCCACCCGGCGCAGGAAGCGACGCTGCTGAAGGACAGCGACTTCCTCTCTGCTGACAAGTTCACAGCGGGCGTGGCGGTGAACGGCGCGATTGGCAAGATTGCTGGCGCGTGGGTCAAGAAGTCCAAGAAGGTTAAGCATATCGAGTATGAGAAGGCGTCTGGCGGCACTTTCACCATCACCGACGAAAGCACCGCCGAAGACGCAAGCCACAAGAAGCTGTCCACCGTGCAGCCTCTTTGCGCCGCCGTGCTGAAGATTGGCGACACGGTGAACGCGGTTACGACGGCGAATCAGTACTACCTCTGCCCGATTATCAAGCTCGAACCCGATTCCCCCGAAACCGAGTACACCGAGGACGAGCTGCCCGCCGTGACCATCTTCCTGAAGAAGGACATTCAGGTGGACGCGGAATGGCTGCCGAAGAAGCAGCAGACCGACGTGACGGCGGCGAAGTATTACGGCGTGGCGCTGACCAACAGCGCGAAGGTCGTGCTGGCGAAGTTCAAGAAGTGATGAAAGGAGGGGGCAAGTGTCATGCTGATGACGGTGGAGGAGCTGCGGAAGCAAATCACCACAGATGCAGATGACGCGCTGCTGGCGGCGAAACTGCGCGGCTTTGAGCTGCTGATTCGCGCCTACACGAACAACAACTTCCAGCGCAGGAGCGAACGCTGGACGGGTGACGTCGTGGGACGCACCTTTATGGGGGAAGCGCTTGTCCCCTTCTCCGCCGGCGATACGGTGCAGGTGACTTTCTCCCTGTACAATGACGGGCTGTACACCGTCGAAAGCGCGGATGAACTCGCCTTCACGGTCTCAGAGCGCGGCTTGAAGGACGAAATCGACGTGACGGCGACGCTTGTGCGCTATCCCGACGATGTGAAGATGGGCGTCGCGAACCTGCTGAAGTGGGAACTGGACAATCGAAACAAGGTCGGCGTGGCATCGGAGACGATTTCCCGACACGCCGTCACCTACTTCGACCTGACGGGCGAGAACGCCGTCATGGGCTTCCCCAAGGCGCTCATGGGTTTCCTCACGCCTTACATGAAGGCACGATTCGGGCAAGGGGTGGACAAGGTATGAAGGGCATCGGCGGCAACGTGACAGCCATCATCCAGACCAGCGAAACGGCGGCAAACGAAATCGGCGAACAGGTGCAGCACTGGACGGACGCGGCGACGCTTTCCGGCTGGCTCGACCTGTCCGGCGGCGACAGCAAATACAGCGTGTACAACGCCAAGGTGCAGGACAGCACGCACGTCTTTGTGGCGGATTATCAGGCGCTCCCGGCAGACCTCACGGCGGAAAACAGCCGCCTTGTCTGCCGGGGAAAGCGCTACGATGTGCTGCTGATTGACAATCCGATGGAGATGGGCAGCGGCTCACAGCTGGAAATCTACCTGAAATACACAGGAGGCGACAGCAATGCCGGTTGAATTTCGGGATTACAGCATGAAAGTCAGCGCGCAGATGAAGGACGCGGCAAAACGCTTCCTCATCGAGGCTGCGCACGAGGTGACCAGCCAGACCATCCGCACCACGCCCACGAAGAAGACGCAGCTTCGCGACTCATGGAGCAATTCGGTCGATGAAAGCGCCATGACCGCGCAGATTGGCAGCCCGCTGGAGGAATCGTTCTGGAACGAGTTCGGCACGGGCAGCCACGCCATCCACGGCGACGGGCGCAAAGGCTGGTGGGTGTACATCGAGGGGCAGCCGCGGGGCGAGAAGAACTCGCGCGTGTACGACAGCCAGCAGGAGGCGGAGGAAGCCGTCCAGTACCTCAGGAGCCAAGGGCTTCCTGCCGTCGCCACCAATGGCGAGGACGCGCATCTGACACTCCAGAAGGCATTCGCGGCGAAGCAGAACACCATCATCCGCATGGCGGAAACGATTCTTGGGGAGGAAATGAAATGACGCAGGAGGCGCTTTCCATCCTCCGCGCGACGATGGCGGATATGCACTTGCCATACGCGCTGGGGCAGTACCGCGCAGCCCCGCTGCCGGAAACGTATTTCGTCGGGCAGTGGGTGGACGCGGAGAGCTTCACCGAGGACGGGCGCACGGACAGCACGATGACCCTGCTGGGCTACAGCCGCGCGGGTCTTGATGCCCTGCTGGCGGCGTCAAAGGCGATTCAGGCGCGCTTCCCGGCGTATGGCTGGACGTGCATCACGGATAGCGGGTCAGGGCTTGCAATTTTTTTCGCGGGTGCGTCGTTCTTGCCGGATATTGACGGCGCGGCACGGCGCATCAGCATCAATCTGAACATCAAAGAATGGAGTGTGGACGAAACATGAAGGAAGGCAGAAGCGGCGCGACGAGCACCACGCCCAAGAGCATCGTATTCGGTGCGGGCACGATTCACAAGGGGCTGAAGTACGAGGGCGCGGCGTGGAATTTCACCGATTCGCTTGTCGGCGCAACGTCCGGCGGCTCGAAGGTGTCGATTAAGCCGGAAATCACGAAGGTGGAAGTGGACGGCGTGTATGTGAACACGAAGGAGCTGTCCATCAAGACCGGCGGCACGGCGACGATGGAAGTTAGCTTCATTGAGCTGACGGAGGACGTCTTGACGGCGGCGACGCTGGGCAAGAGCGCGGCGGCGACGACCGACACGCGCTTCAACCTCATCGAGGACAAGGCGGACATCGCCGTGGGCGATTACTGGGAGAACATCGCCTTTGTCGGCAAAACACTGGATGGGCGCAACATCATCGCGATTCTGGACAATGCGCTGTGCACGTCCGGCTTTGAGAACGACAACAAGAGCAAGCAAGGCACGGTCGGGACGTACACGTTCGAGTGCTATGCCGGTTTGGACGGCGACGGCGAGACGCTGCCGTGGCACATCTACTATCCGAACGACACCTACGCTGCGTAAGCGCAGACCGACGCCAACACCGCCGTGGTGACGGCGCAAATCAGCAGAATAATCAACCACAGGGAGAAAGGCACATCGCTTTTCTCCCCTTTTCTATCAAAAGGAGGAATCACGATGGAAAATGAAGCCTTAACCCTGCGCCGCCTGTGCGCGGACGACCTCTTCACGATGATGCGCATCCTGTCCCAAATCGGCGTGAACGACCTGCGCAGCGTCATGCCGACCAAGACCGCCATCCAGCGGGTGCGCGAGGGCAGCGAGAGCGCGGAGAGCCTCGGCGTGACCGTCGCGCTGATGCTTGCGGACAAGCTGCTGGCGCGCCTGCCGGACTGCAAGGCGGAAATCTACACCCTGCTGGCGGATTTGAGCGGCAAAACGCCCGCCGAAATCGCTGCGCTGGACATGGGTGTGTTCGCTGAGGCGGTATTCACCCTGATGGTAAGCGAGGATTTCCGCGATTTTTTTACGCGGCTGATGAAGCGCTTGGGGCAGACGAAGTAAAGCTCTTCGACATGCTTTACCGCCGCTACAGCGACCCGATGGCGCTGCTGACCGGAATGCTGCGGCGCGGGAGACTGGCGGACTTCATCCAGCAGTGTGTGCGGATGCACAACGAAGAGACGGAAGAGAAGCTGCTGTGGGAAGTGTGGCTGCACAAATGCTTTGACAAGGGATTCAGCGAATTTCTGCGCGAATACCGCACCCTTGCGCCGGTGGATGCGCCGGACATCACGGCAGAGGACATCCGGCACAGCTGGAATCTGCTCGACGGCTTCACGCCGCCGGGAGAAGGGAGGGAAACGACATGAGCAGTATCTTTGAACTGTTCGGCTCTATCGTGCTGGATACGAGTGGGGCAGAAAAAGCGCTTGCCAAGGTCAGCAAAGCCGGGCAGAAGGTCGGCAGTGTGCTGGGCAAGGGCTTCAAGCTGGCGGGACAAGCGGCGCTGCAAATGGGCAAAGTCATCGGCGCGGGCGTCACGGCAGGCACAGCCGCCATGGGCAAGCTCGTCAGCAGCGCCATGAGCGCCTACGCCAGCTATGAGCAGCTCGAAGGCGGCGTGCAGAAGCTCTTCGGCGACGATGCGCAGAAGCTGGTCATGGAGTACGCGAAAAACGCATACAGAACGGCGGGCTTGTCCGCCAACGAGTACATGGACACGGTGACGAGCTTCTCCGCGAGCCTGATTGCGTCCTTGGGCAAGGACACCGTCGCCGCCGCCGCGTATGCCGACCTTGCCATCACCGACATGGCGGACAACGCGAACACCTTCGGCACCAGCATGGAGGATATTCAGAACGCCTATAAGGGGTTCTCGAAGCAGAACTATACGATGCTGGACAACTTGAAGCTCGGCTACGGCGGCACACAAAAGGAAATGGAGCGGCTGCTGGCGGATGCGTCGAAGCTCTCCGGCGTGAAGTACGACATCAGCAGCTTCGCGGACATTATCGCGGCAATCCACGTCATTCAGGAAAGCCAGAATATTGCCGGGACGACCGCGAAGGAAGCCTCGACGACCATTTCCGGCTCTATCGGCTCGGTCAAGGCGGCGTGGGCGAACCTGCTCTCCGGCTTGGCGGATGGCAATCAGGACATTGACCAGCTTGTCGGCAACCTGACGAACAGCGTAATGACGGCGGTGAACAACATCGTCCCGCGCTTGCAGACGATGGCACCGCGCCTCGTGCAGGCGGTGCAGACGCTTGTCTCGACGCTTGGTCCGCAGCTTCCGGGCATCATCAACACCATCCTGCCAGGCATGGTGGAGGCGGCAACGACGCTCATTACCGGGCTGGCGGACGTGCTGCCGGACTTGCTGGGCAGCATCATTGACGTGCTGCCGAACGTCGTCAAGCAAATCGGCGGTGCGCTCAAGAAGCTGTTCCCGTCGCTGCTGAAGACGTTCAAGAGCCTCATCGGCAAGCTTGACTTCAAGGGGCTGGGAACGGCCATCGGCAGCGGTTTGCGGTCGATTGTGACGAATCTGCCGGACATTATGAAGGGCATCGGCAGCGCCATCAGCTGGGCGTGGGAACACGTTGGCTATCCGCTGATTGCGGGCATTTTCAAGGGCGTGTTCGGCGTTGATTTGCCCGACTGGCCGGACGTGGCGAAGACCATCACGGATTCGTGGAATACCTTCGTGTCAACTGCCGGAGTATTCCTGCGGCTTGTGTTCGGGACAAGCGACGAAAAGCCGACGGAAGAGGAGCTTTCCAAGGCAAAAGAGAACGTTCAGAATTGGTGGAACGGGGTCGTGGAGGCGGTCGGCAACTTCTGCTGTATCGACTTCCATGGCATCGGGCGGAAAGCCAACCTCATGGCGAGAGATATTCAGACATGGTGGAACAGCGT
>ULXW01056499.1_pt1 | contig 47087 bp, 34 predicted proteins | sample 1961661 | NCBI WGS metagenome assembly ULXW01 (sample SAMEA4835849, study PRJEB28245) | human gut metagenome | biome: gut microbiome; material: fecal sample | place: Denmark | collected 2008 | reverse complement strand
CGGGAGCCAGTGTAGCCGTTTTTAAGGATTGCAAAGAGAGATTTTATTTTGATACAGGCTATGCCGATATCGAGAGGGGCTATGAAATGTCCCATAATACAATATTCCGCTGCTTTTCCATGACTAAGCCGATAACCTCCGTTGCAGTGCTTATACTGATGGAGAGAGGCATTATAGACATGTACAGTCCAGTATCTGAGTATCTGCCGGAGTTCTCTGCCGCCAATATGAAGGTGATGGATGGAGAAGAGGTCGTTCCGGCTAAGAGAGAAATTTTAGTCCGTGACCTGATGGACATGACAGCAGGAACAGTGTATCCGGATCTTGGAGATGAAGCGGGAAGAAAGATGGCTCTGCTGTATGATGCGATAAGCGGTGAGCAGGATATGGGTGTGAAGCCGGGAACGATGGACTTCATAAGAAGAATAGCCCTTCAGCCGCTTGCATTTGAACCGGGTACACATTGGAGATATGGCACGGAAGCAGATATTTTGGGCGCCGTGGTTGAGGCGGCATCCGGCATGAGATTCGGCGATTTCCTCCAGAAGGAGATTTTTGACCCGCTTGGAATGAAGGATACTGCATTCTATGTGCCGGAGGAAAAGAAGAAACGCTTCGCACAGATATACAGGGTTGTGGAGCCGGGAGTGTTTGCTCCTGATACGGAAAAGCATTTCGGAATGGAAGGCTATGATGAGAAGCCTGCATTTGAGTCCGGCGGGGCAGGACTTGTATCGACAGTGGAGGATTACGGAAAATTTGCGATGATGCTTGCAAATGGCGGAACCTATGACGGAGTGAGAATACTTTCGCCATATACAGTGGAGTTCATGGGCACTAACCAGCTTGATGCACAGTGCAGGAGAGATCTTACATGGGAGACCTTGAGAGGTTATGGCTATGGAAATCTCTGCCGTGTTATGGATACCCCACAGTGTACAGGCTGCAGCGTGCAGCTTGGTGCCTTTGGCTGGGACGGATGGACCGGCAACTATTTCCTCATAGACCCTGTCGAGAATATGGTAATTATGTATGTTATACAGAAATGCGACGGAACGGATGACAAGCTTGTGAGAAAGCTTTTAAATGCGGTTTACGGGGCACTCTGTTAGATTAACGCATGGATATTCTCTATAATATAGATAAAAAGGTATTTACTTAAATGAGGCAGATGTGTTAGAATGAAGAAATCGAGTAAATGATTCAAAGGAGACATATTTTCAATGGATAACAATAGTAATGAAGAAGTTGTTTCAAAGAATTTTATTGAACAGATTATAGAGAAGGATCTTGCTGAGGGACACTGCAAGGTTGTCAAGACACGTTTTCCTCCGGAGCCGAATGGTTATCTTCATATCGGACATGCCAAGTCAATATTATTAAACTATGGTCTTGCTGTTAAGTATAACGGACAGTTTAACATGAGATTTGACGACACTAATCCGACCAAGGAGAAGGAAGAATTCGTTGAGTCGATTAAGAAGGATATCGCATGGCTTGGTGCCGACTGGGAGGACAGATTATATTTTGCCTCGGATTATTTTCCACAGATGTATGAGAATGCGGTTAAGCTCATCAAGAAGGGAAAGGCGTATGTGTGCGACCTCACAGCAGATGAGATAAGGGCATACAGAGGAACACTAACTGAGCCGGGAAAGAACAGTCCTTACAGGAATCGTTCCGTAGAGGAGAATCTTCGTCTGTTCGAGGAGATGAAGGAAGGCAGGTATGCCGACGGAGAGAAGGTTCTTCGCGCCAAGATTGATATGGCGTCGCCTAATATCAACATGAGAGATCCTGTAATTTACCGTGTGGCTCATATGACACATCACAGAACGGGAGACCAGTGGTGCATTTACCCTATGTATGATTTCGCACATCCTATCGAGGATGCTATCGAGGGTATCACACATTCTATATGTACACTTGAGTTCGAGGATCACAGACCTTTATATGACTGGGTTGTGATTGAGTGCGGTTACAAGAATTCGCCTGAGGAATCACCTAAGCAGATTGAGTTCGCAAAGCTCTATCTTACCAATGTTATAACAGGTAAGAGATACATCAAGAAGCTGGTTGAGGAAGGCATTGTTGATGGATGGGATGATCCACGTCTCGTTTCATTAAGCGCTCTCAGAAGAAGAGGGTATACACCGGAGTCTATTAAGAAGTTCGTGGAGCTTGTCGGTGTTGCTAAGGCTAACAGCTCCGTTGATTATGCGATGCTCGAGTACTGTATACGTGATGACTTAAGACTTAAGAAGAGCAGAATAATGGCTGTTCTTGATCCTATCAAGCTTGTGATTGACAATTATCCTGAGGGTCAGGTTGAGTATCTTGACGCACCTAACAATCTTGAGAACCCTGAACTTGGAAGCAGAAGGATTGCTTTTGAGAGAGAACTCTACATTGAGAGGGAGGATTTCATGGAGGAACCGCCTAAGAAATACTACCGTCTCTTTCCGGGCAATGAGGTACGCCTGATGAATGCGTACTTTGTAAAGTGTGAGAGCTTCGTCAAGGATGAGAATGGAAACGTAACAGAGGTTCACTGTACTTATGACCCTGAAACTAAGAGTGGCTCAGGCTTTGAGGGCAGAAAGGTTAAAGGAACAATTCACTGGGTACCTGTAAATCACTGTGTTAATGCTGTTGTCAAGCTCTATGAGAATCTTGTAGACGAGGAAAAGGGTGTTTACAATGAGGATGGTACAATGAATATCAATCCTAATTCATTGACAGTTGTAGACAACTGTTATATAGAGGAGAGCGTTAAGGAGGCGAAGCCGCTTGACAGCTTCCAGTTTGTGCGTAATGGATTCTTCTGTGTCGATGGAAGAGATGGACAGCCTATCGACAGTGAGCGTCTTGTATTTAACAGGATTGTGTCACTTAAGAGTTCATTTAAACTTAGTTAATCATACAAAATAATAAATTGAAAGGAAGGCAGTATAATGGCTGGAATTTTTTCTGATCTTTCTTCGATAGGGTTTGGCGGTCTATCAAATGTTAATATATTTGATGACGAAGACGAAAAGAAGAAAAGCGCTAAGCAGCAGGGTGCAACAGGTACACCACAGTATAATGAGGTAGATTTCCTCTTTGATAAGAAGGTACAGTGCCCTGTGTGCGACAATGAATTTAAGATAAAGACGGTTAAGACAGGTAAGCCTCACCTGATTGGTTCGGATCCTGATTTGCGTCCTAAGTATCAGGGAATAGACTCTGTGAAGTATGATGTTATAGTGTGTCCTCATTGCGGATATGGGGCACTCAGCAGATTCTTCAGTTATATGACAACACATCAGGCTAAGCTTATACATGATAATATTTCTACTAATTTTAAGGGACTTGCACCTACGGGTGACACGTATACCTATGATGATGCGATAACAAGATATAAGCTGGCACTATTGAATACAGTTGTCAAGAAGGCTAAGGTAAGTGAGAGGGCATATACATGTCTTAAGCTTGCGTGGCTGTACAGAGGTAAAGCCGAGAATCTTAAGCCGGATGAGGCGGATTATGCTAAAAAGAAGGAAGAGTGTGCTAAAGCTGAAAAGGAAATGCTTGCTAATGCGTATGAAGGCTTTATGATGAGCGTTTCTAAGGAGAACTTCCCAATTTGCGGTATGGACGAGACAACCTTGGATTATCTTATGGCTAACCTTGCAAAGCAGATAGGCAGGATCGATGAGGCTTCAAGGATTGTATCCAGAATTCTTGTATCTAAGACTGCTAATCCTAAGATTAAGGATAAAGCAAGAGACCTTAAGGAGTCACTAAAAACAAAATAGAATATATTATAGCTATGAAAGAGAATATTAATAATTTATTACAGAAAATTAAGTTGCTTAAAACAAGTTTGCCGGTAAGATTTATCTTACTGGCAATTGTTGTCAATCTGGTAGTTGAGATGTTTTGCAGACGTTCTGTCGCAGAGGGCTTTGAGTTTGCCGTGACTAATCCGCTGTGCTTTCTGTACGGTGTGATGCTTATTCTTTTTACACTGTCATTCGTCGGACTGGTGCACAGGAAGGTGTTCATGGTGACACTGATATGTGGAATATGGATTATAGGCGGAATAGTCAATTTTGTTGTGACAGGCTTCAGGCACACTCCGTTTACCGCTCAGGATTTCAGATTGGTTAAATACGCACTTAATGTAGCGCCTGTGTATCTTACCGTGGGACAGATAGTGCTTATAATAGTTCTGGCAGTGATTTTTATTATTTCGATGCTTGTATGGTGGTTCAGGGCACCGAAGTACAAGGAAAAAATTAATTACTTCCGTGTGCTTGTGGTTATTTTATCATTCTGGTTCGTTGTATGGGTAACAACAAGGATCGGTGTGTCCGTGGGCGTGTTCGCGCGCAACTTCGGAAACATCGGGAATGCGTATGACGAGTATGGGTTCGCATACTGCTTTTCAAACAGTCTTTTCAACAGTGGAATAGATAAGCCGAAGGAGTATAATGAGAATACCATAAGGGATATTCTTGCCAGAATGGATGAGCTTGAGAGCGAGCGCGATGAGTACAGGAGTGAACGCAATGACTTGCTTGAAGAGGAATCACGCCAGCAGGCTGCGGAATCGGAGAGCGGAACCGAAGAAAATACGGACTTGCCGGATGAAACTGAGTCTATAAAGGAAACGGATGCGGTTAAACAGGAGAATACCAATAAGGCAACTAAGGAACGCCCTAACATTATCTTTCTTCAATTGGAGTCATTGTTCGATCCTCAACTGTTGAAGGATGTTGAGTTCAGCGGAACAGTGCTTCCGAAGCTTGAATGGCTGTACAAAAGTTATCCGTCCGGATTTCTTTCGGTGCCATCTGTCGGAGCAGGTACCGCAAATACAGAGTTCGAGATTATTTCGGGTATGAATCTTGACGATTTCGGACCGGGTGAGTATCCGTATAAGACGGTGCTTTCCCACAGCGCATGTGACTCTATATGCTATGATCTGAAGCAGTATGGCTATACAACGAATGCGCTGCATGACAATGATGGTACATTCTATGACAGAAATACAGTATTTCCCCAGTTGGGATTTGAGACCTTTACTTCTCTGGAATACATGAATAATGTGGAGACGAATGAGATAGGCTGGGCGAAGGACAATGTGCTGATTTCACAGATTATTGAGATTCTTACAGGCTCAGAGAGCAGGGATTTCATCTATACTATATCGGTTCAGGGTCATGGAGATTATCCGGCAGACTATGAGATAAAGGAAGATGATATAACAGCCGAGGGCGAAGCGATAGAAGAGTTTAAGAGACCCTTCACATATTATATCAATGAGATACATGATATGGATAAGTTTGTGAGAAATCTCATATATGCGCTTAAGGGGCTTAATGAGCCTACGGTGCTTGTGATGTATGGTGATCATCTGCCGGCATTTGACATAACGGATGATGAGCTTGAGGGCGGTAATACATACACAACGCAGTATGTTATATGGAACAATATCGACCTTAAAAAGGTGGATGAAGATATAGAGGCTTTCCAGCTCACAAGCCATGTGATGGATATGCTTGGAATGACGGGAGGCGCCATATCAAAATACCACAGCACGTTGAGACATTCGGAGGACTACGAGGATTATTTAGAGGGGCTCAGGGTGCTTGAATATGATATCCTGTACGGAGATAAGGAGGTCTATGGCGGTGAGCTGCCATATTCACCTACCAATCTTCAGATGGGGCATAAGAACATCACAATAAAAAAGGTGAGCAACTCGGATAACAATTTCGCTGTAACAGGGGAGAATTTCACGAAATTCAGCTATGTGATGGTAAACGGAGAGTATGCGGACACGATTTTTGTCAGCGATGACATGCTCTTAGTTGACGGAATCACCCTGAAAGATGGTGACTCCGTCGTGGTAGTCCAGAAGGGAAAGGACGGAATTAAGCTTTCGAGTACGAGTATGTTTATTTTTCGCTCACATCAATAATACTGTTGGTCTTAGTGACTGAGCGGATGACTGAGTCGCGGGCATTTTTCCACGGCTCATCCTTGTACTTGTAGTCGAACTTATTGATAAACCATGCAAGATCGTCGCGGACACGCTTCATATTATCGAGATAGAGCTTGTCCGTGACGGCGGTAAATTCCTCCAAAGAGCTTCCGCGAAGCTTTTTGGAGGCTTCTCTTATAAGAATCTCGTAGTGCCTGTTGCAAAAGCCGTTGCAGTTCTTGTATTTTTCGCGGAAATCGCTCTCACTTTCCCACAACATAAATATGGTATCGATATACCGCATAAAGACATTCTGCACTCTCTCGCATACGAAGCATGAGCTGTTGAGTGTGTGAAGATATGACAGCAGAGGACTTTCTTCGGTATTCTTTTTAAACAGGGAGACTGCTTTGGCAGCTCCTTTTTTTTGTAGCTTCTCAATGTCATCTATCGTCTTGTCGAAATGCGTCTTCATTACCCATGCCATTCCGAGGCGGTTATCCATGTGGTAGACCTGCTTTATATGCTTGTCGCAGAAGCCCAAGCGGTCCGTCTCACTTCTCACATCATCCTCCATGTAGCTTGGTCCCATGGTGTATTCTATGCTGTTGTCCTCGAGAGTCTTGTACATCGTGCATATAGGACATTCACATGAGGAGGCGAAGGCATCGTTTACCGGAATTGTATATAATTTTTCTTTCATTTTGGGAATCCTTTCTTAAAAAGCTTTTCTTAAAGAATATGTGTGTCAAGACCGGCGTTTCTGGGTCATGGCACCTACACTACAATTATATAATAAAATAGTATATGGGTCAAAAGGTAAATGATTAAAAATATTGTGTTTTGGCGGGGATATGTTAAAATGAAAGAGCTGATTTTTATATGCGGGAAATGGCGGTAGCTTTATTGGCTTCCTCGGACAAAATATGTATGCTTAATATGAGAGTATAGTGTATTATATTTATGAATATCAGCCACGTTGCTCGAAGCAGTATGTTAACTGTGATAAGAGTATTCTGTACGTTTACATAGAAGCAAAGCATACATCTGTGTATATATAAATATGATAAGTTATACATAGTTAAACATATATAACATGTTTTGACATACGAATTTTTATTAGAAATCTATTGCATAAAATCGGAACAAGTATCCTGATTGGATAATAAGCGTGAGGTGCGTTGTGAAGGAATTGTCGGTGCCGCTTGAGGTGGGTTCGAGGAAGCCTATCTATGAGCAGATATATGATTATATAAAAAAAGAGATAAGGGATAAAAATCTTCGGGCTGAGGCGAAGCTTCCGTCGACAAGGGCGCTCTGCACACATCTCAATGTGAGCAGGAGCACAGTGCAGCTTGCCTATGACCAGCTATTAAGCGAGGGCTATATAGAAGCGCGGCCGTGCAGGGGCTATTATGTCTTGAAGCTTGATGGATTGTATGACCTTGAGACGGTGGAGCATAAGAAAACGGCAAAGCGGGTTGAGGTAAATAAAGAATATGAGATAGATTTTTCGCCGAGCGGTATTGAGCTTGACAATTTTCCTTATAATTCATGGCGAAAGGTGAGCAGGACGGTAATCGGTGAGGAAGCAGGACTGTTCAATATGGGAGAGCCGCAGGGGGACATGGTATTTCGTGAGACGATTGCGGATTATCTACATGAGTCGCGCGGCGTCAAGTGCAGTCCGGATAATATAATAGTCGGCGCCGGGGATGAATACCTGCTTATGCTGCTTGACCAGCTTCTGTGCTTTGCGCATGGGAAACAGATGAGCTATGCCATGGAGAATCCTGCATACCGCAAGGCATATTTTGTGCTTAACGGTATCGGGCGCAAGGTGTGCCCGGTGAGGCTTGACGAATATGGTATGAGCTGCGACATGCTGAGAGAATGTGAAGCCAATGTTGCATATGTCACCCCCTCGCATCAGTATCCGATGGGTATTGTGATGAGCATAGGACGGAGAATGGAGCTTCTTTCGTGGGCCGGGGAGGGCTCTGACAGATACATTATAGAGGATGACTATGATTCTGAGTTCAGATACAGGGGAAAACCGATACCGGCACTTCAGGGCCTTGACAAGAACGGCAAGGTCATCTATATCGGAACATTTTCAAAGTCGATTGCTCCGGGGCTTAGAATGAGCTACATGGTTCTGCCGGACAGCCTGATGGACAGCTATATAAGTGTCGGAAAAAGATATTCCAACACGGTGTCGCGTATTGACCAGAACATCGTCAATCTATTCATAAAAGAGGGATATTATGAGCGGCATCTGAATAGAATGAGGGGTATTTATAAGGCTAAGCATGATGTCCTTCTTGGCGAGCTCAAAAAATTCGGAGCGGAATACAGGATTGCCGGTGAGAGCGCAGGGCTTCATGTACTGTTATCCACCGACAAAATGCCGGAGGATGAGCTTGTGCTGCGTGCGGCACAGTGCGGTGTAAGGGTGTATCCGTTGTCGGAGCATTTTTTAGGCGAAGATATAGAGTGTGATATAAGAAAGCTCACCGGAAAAAGGAGCACGATTATCCTTGGCTATGCGAGACTTAATGAGGATGAGATAGTGAGGGGCACGAAGATTCTTATGGAGGCATTTTCAAATGAAAAAGATATGTAATTGCAATATACCGGCCAATCTGCAGAAGGATATGATGACGGAGAGCATTGCGGCTTATGTGGCGTCTCTGCCTGCGGAGAGCATTGTGAATGATGATGAATATGAAAGACGGCTGGCGATATGCAGCAGGTGCGATGACCTTGTCGGTGGACTTACATGCAGCCATTGCGGCTGCTTCGTGCTTGCGCGGGCCAGAAAAAAACAGATGGACTGTCCTATGCCGGGCGGAAGCCGGTGGGACAGAGCTTTGGGACAGGGGTCAGGTACGTGTCCCAGCTCTGGGACACGTACCTGACCCCTGTCCCAAGCTTAACGAAAGGAAAGGTATGAACATGGAAATAAATGAGAAAAACGGCAATCTTTATGTGAGCGGTATAGAGGATTTTCACTTGGCGCAGACCTTGGAGTGCGGCCAGTGCTTTCATTTTGAAAAGGTGGGAGAGAATGATTATTTTCTTTCCGCGAAGGGAAGATTCTTACATATATGCCAACAGGAAGACTGCTCAGTGATATTTTATGATACAGACAAGAGGACATTTGAAGATATCTGGGTGGATTATTTTGATTTAGAAAGAGATTATGGTGCCATCAAGAGAGCTATATTGGGGAAGGATGACAAGCTCAAGGCTCCGATGGATATGATGTGGGGGATAAGGATACTCAACCAGAGCTTTTTCGAGACGATGATTTCGTTTATCATATCCCAGAACAAGCAGATACCGCACATAAAAAAGATTGTTTCGGACTTGTCAGTCAGATACGGAAGCCTTGCGGAGGGAGCCGAAAAGGAGTATGAGAGGGACAGCATTGCCACGGAGACTTCAGGGGAAGGTGTGAAAAATAAGGGTGTATTTTACAATTTCCCATCGGCAAAGAAGCTTATTGAAGCCGGTGAGGAAGGGCTTAAGGAGTGCAAGACGGGCTTCAGGGCACCTTATATAATGGATGCCTGTCGCAGATTCGATGCCGGTGAGCTTGACGAGAAGATGTTGCGCGGGCTTGACTATGGGAGCGTCATGTGTGAGCTTATGAAGGTTCATGGGATTGGCGAAAAGGTGGCGAACTGTATTGCACTCTTCGGTCTGTCAAAAAGAAACGCTTTCCCGGTTGATGTATGGATAAAGCGCATTATGGAGGAACTCTATATAGGGCATGAGGCGGACAAAAAGGAGATAGGAAGGCTTGCGCAGGGCTTGTTCGGTGAGTATGGAGGCTACGCACAGCAGTATCTTTTCTATTATGGTAAGGAATTGAAAATCGGAAAGGAAACGAAAAATCAGTAGACTGGTGAAATTTCCATAATATCGTATTTTTGAACGGAGCAGGACATAAGGATAATATAAAAACAAAACAGTTTGGAAAAAATATAAAAATTGTATAAAATGGGTTGCAATCTCAAATTCATCTGCTATAATTAGCACTATGATGATGTGAGTGATAATTCTACTTGATGTAGAACAGATAAGGGCACAATGAAATGAAGCCGTATCACATCTTTTACCGTTAATCGGTGGAATGGAGGATTTATCATGAAATTAGTACCATTAGGAGACAGAGTAGTATTAAAGCAGTTAGTAGCAGAGGAGACAACTAAGTCAGGCATCGTTTTACCTGGTCAGGCTAAGGAGAAGCCACAGCAGGCAGAGGTTGTTGCGGTTGGTCCTGGCGGAGTGGTTGACGGCAAGGAAGTCACAATGCAGGTTAAGGCAGGCGATAAGGTTATATATTCCAAGTATTCAGGCACAGAGGTTAAGCTTGAGGATACAGAGTACATCGTTGTAAAGCAGGGCGACATTCTTGCAATAGTTGAATAATTGCTTTACAGGAAGAATATACAGATACATGATATATTTTAAATATTATCATTTGTAACACAGAGAACAGCATATTTCAGATATCAAAGTTTTAATTTTTGCTTTCATGTCATGCAGATGACAGAAGCGATATGGAGGTTTTAATTATGGCAAAGGAAATTAAGTATGGCGCAGAAGCCAGAGCAGCATTAGGAGCAGGCGTTAATAAGTTAGCAGATACAGTCAGAGTTACACTTGGACCAAAGGGACGCAACGTGGTTCTTGATAAGTCCTACGGTGCACCACTCATCACAAACGATGGTGTTACAATCGCTAAGGAGATCGAGCTTGAGGACGCATTCGAGAACATGGGCGCACAGCTTGTAAAGGAAGTAGCAACAAAGACTAACGATGTTGCAGGTGATGGTACCACAACAGCTACAGTTCTTGCACAGGCTATGATTAACGAAGGAATGAAGAACCTTGCAGCAGGTGCTAACCCAATCATCCTTAGAAAGGGTATGAAGAAGGCTACAGATAAGGCTGTTGAGGCTATCGCCGCAATGAGCTCTAAGATTACAGGTTATAAGCAGATTGCCAAGGTTGCTGCTATTTCAGCAGGTGATGAGGGTGTTGGCCAGCTTGTAGCAGACGCTATGGAGAAGGTTACCAACGATGGTGTCATCACAATCGAAGAGTCAAAGACAATGAAGACAGAGCTTGACCTTGTAGAAGGTATGCAGTTCGACAGAGGCTATGTATCAGCATACATGGCAACAGATATGGATAAGATGGAGGCAGTTCTTGATAACCCATACATCCTTATCACTGACAAGAAGATTTCCAACATTCAGGAGATTCTCCCAATCCTTGAGCAGATTGTAAAGACAGGCGCTAAGCTTCTCATCATCGCTGAGGATATCGAGGGTGAGGCTCTTACAACACTTATTGTCAACAAGCTTCGTGGTACATTCTCAGTAGTAGGTGTCAAGGCTCCAGGCTACGGTGACAGAAGAAAAGAGATGCTTAAGGATATCGCAATCCTTACAGGCGGTCAGGTTATCTCAGAGGAGCTTGGTCTTGAGCTTAAGGATACAACAATTGACATGCTTGGCCGTGCTAAGTCCGTTAAGGTTCAGAAGGAGAACACAATCATTGTTGACGGCTGCGGCGATAAGGCTGATATCACAGCAAGAGTTAACCAGATTAAGAAGCAGATTGAGGAGACAACATCTGATTTCGATAGAGAGAAGCTTCAGGAGAGACTTGCAAAGCTTGCAGGTGGTGTCGCAGTTATCCGCGTAGGTGCTGCTACTGAGACAGAGATGAAGGAAGCTAAGCTTCGTCTTGAGGATGCCCTTGCAGCAACAAAGGCAGCAGTTGAGGAAGGTATCATCCAGGGCGGTGGTTCAGCTTACATTCACGCTTCCAAGGAGGTTGCTAAGCTTGCGACAGAGCTTGAGGGCGATGAAAAGACAGGTGCTAAGATTATTCTTAAGGCACTTGAGGCTCCACTCTTCCACATTGCAGCTAACGCAGGACTTGAAGGCTCAGTTATCATCAACAAGGTACGTGAGTCTGAGGTTGGCGTAGGCTTCGATGCTCTCAATGAGGAGTATGTCAACATGGTTGAGGCAGGTATTCTTGACCCTGCCAAGGTTACAAGAAGCGCACTTCAGAACGCAACAAGCGTAGCTTCAACATTCCTCACAACTGAGTCAGCAGTTGCAAGCATTAAGGAAGACACACCAGCTATGCCGGCAGGCGCAGGCATGGGCGGAATGATGTAATCATTCAGCACAACTAAATAAGAATTATAAGGAACCCCGGAGATGCCGATTGGCAGCTCCGGGGTTTTTGTGTGAAAATCCGAAAAGATATTGTATAATATTGGGCGGGTGTGATAATATTAAGCGGAATAGCAGTCTGCTATGAATATATGGAAGATGGATTTATGTATTATTTATTAGAAGTTAAGTGCATAAATTGCGGTTTAAGGAGGCAACAGATAAAATTGTTAATAAATAAGCAGAATAAAGCAGTAATATTCGACATGGACGGAGTGATATTTGATTCTGAGCAGGCTGTGTACAATGGCTGGAAGGAGCTTTCTCAAAAGTATGGCTTTGAGAATCTTGACATTCCGTATATGAAATGCATAGGTGTCAATGCTGCAAGCTCCAGGCGGATTTTTCTTGACTATTACGGTGAGGATTTCCCTTATGATAAGTACAAGGATGAGCAGTCGAAAAATTATCACGAAAAGTATGACGGTGGAAGGCTTCCGCTCAAAAAAGGCGTGAGGGAGCTTTTACAGAACCTTAAAACCAACAATTACAAGGTAGCGATAGCTTCTTCGACGAGGACTGCATTGGTTGTCAGGCAGATAGAGGAGGCTGACCTGGCACAATATTTTGATGTGATTGTCGGCGGCGATATGGTATCAAGGAGCAAGCCTGAGCCGGATATATTCCTGCGTGCGTGTGATGAGCTGGGCTATGAGCCGGGTGAGGCATACGTCATAGAGGATTCGTATAATGGTATAAGGGCAGCCTTTGCGGCAGGGATGCACCCGGTAATGGTTCCGGATATGCTTGCGCCGGATGATGAGATGGCACAGAAGGCGGAGGCAGTATTGGATGATTTGACAGCCGTGTGGGAGTATATCAGCGGCTGTGATAACACTATAAATCGGAATGCAACAAATTGATAAAATAACAGTATTTTTTTAAACACCTTGAGAGACATGCATTATCCCATATTTTAAGAATATTATGGGATTTGCAATGCTTAGGGTGTTTTGTTTTTTGTCGGAGACAATTATTATAAATGTTATTGCTTATAAATTGTTATTGACTTATAATATAGATATATAATAAAAATGGAGATGTGCATTAATGGCTGAATATAATGATAACGATTTTGGAAGGCTTATACATAATATTAGAAAGAGCAAGAAAATAAAAGTAGATGCACTTGTAAAGGGCTTATGTTCCATAAAGGTTCTTTATGGGATTGAAGCTGGGGATATGCTGCCGGGGTATTTGCTTAGGAGTGCCCTGATTGGCAGATTAGAGCTTGCGCCGGAGTGGTTTGAAAATATGCTTTCGCTTGAGGAGTATGAGGAATGGCAGCTTCGCAGTGAGCTTATAAATGCTCTTACAAGATGCGAGTATAATAAAGCAGGGATCTTTTTAGAAGAATACCGTAACAGGTATATAAGGCATGAGCCAACTGATGCAGCATATAAAGAGCATGACAGTGAAAATATGGTTGAAACCCTTGACAGACTGAGAATGCAGTACTATCTGGCAGTGAAGGGAATGCGCACAGGGACGCATGGCTCGGATTACAGGCTGGCGGCTGCTATGACATCGGACATCTTTGGTGATGACGGTATTGATATGATGAAGCTCTCAGAATATAAGCTTTCGATAAACGAACTTAATCTTTATGTTGAGGCAGTATGGCGGGAAGGTGATAAAAAGAAAGCGGCAGACACTATCATAACGGTAATTGAATATATCGGTAAAAATTACTATGATGCCAAGGCGAAGATTAAGCTGTTTTCAAAGCTTGTTGTATATTACTGTCGCTTGAATGAAAATACGGAGGATGCAATCACACTTGGCATTATGTGGAAGTACTGTAATGCTGCGGTTGAAGCGTTGAGGGATGATAAAAAATCGTATTACATTATAGAACTGTTTGATATCCAGATGAAGCTTGCTGACAGTCTGGTGGCAGCGAGTGGGGATACACAGACAGAATTTCAGAAAAATTTGCTGTCTGAAAAGGAAAAGATTGCCACATGGCGTGATGTGCTGGCAAATGAGTATGAGAAACGTTCAGTACCTGTCACGATGCAAAATGACAGCTATATATATCGTGAAGGTATGGCGTACTGTATCAATGATGTGATAAGTGCAAGACGCATGCTTCTTGGAATTAACCGTAAAGGCTTATGCGATGGAATATGTGCAGAAAAGACGATAAAAAAAACAGAACAGCACAGAAGCAGTCTGCAGTATACCAACATGAAGAGGATATATGAACGTCTGCGGCTTCCATGCACTTACCAGAATTCATCGATTATAGCAAACAGTGTAACGGATTTGGAAAAAGAGGAGGAGATGTGGAATCTTGTTGGGGAGGAAAAGACTATTCAGGCTTTAGCAATACTGAATGAGTTGAAAACTTTTGTTCCGAATTATGATTATAATATACAGGCTTTGGGTTGGGCTGAGACAATTATTATGAAAACTCTCAGAAAAATAAGTACAGAGGAAGCCTTAAAAAAAGTGGTTAACTTAATTGAAATTACGATTCCAATTGAAGATATTCATAATTTTGTTAAGAACAGACAACGTGGACTTATGAAAAATGAGAGAGTGAATAGAAGAGTATATTTTACCTCAGCGGAAATAAATTGTCTTATATTAATGAGCGTGTATTATAATGAATTGAAAGATTACGATAATGCGTATTTTTATCTAAAATTTCTGTATGAATATTTTACGGATAGGGGGGAATCTAATATATTGTATTCAGAAACTATATACCGTACTTTAATTGTAAAATATTTAAGTATGCTTGGAAACATGGGAGAGTATGCTCTGTCGAATAAACTTGCTGATATTTCCGCTAAACTTCAGTTGCAATTATACAGACCCCAAAAGATATGGTGGCATAAGTATAATAATCTATGGAATGACAATATAAAAATAAAAGATAATGATAAATACAATGCCGTTTTGATGGAATGTGCAACGTTCTGTCAGATATATGATGGTGAAAGTATGACAAAGTATTTTATGGATTGCATTGAGTAGATTATTTAGTTGAACCTGCGGTAGAATTATCTTTAGTATCGCTATTGTGTAAAGGAATTGCATTAGTGTATTGATATTTGCAGTTATCATCATGTATTATTATCAATCCGTTTGATGAAACTAAAATAATGCAGATAAATATAATAGTTAATGCTTTGAAAATAAGTTTGTTATGTTTAATCATGATGTGATAATCCTTTCTTTTCATTTTATTTCGTATGCATTTTAGCATTATTGCATATAAAAAAACATTCCCCTTTTCGGGTGAAGAAAATTAACCTGAAAAGGGGGAGTGTTTGAAAATAAAATACTGTGGTATGTTTAATTTGTTATTATTAAGTGCACTGATAATTATACAATACTAAGCAGATAAATAAAGAACATGGGATTAAGAATTAATGAAATTAATAATGAGAGTTATGAAATTAAAACATATACAAGTTCAAAAAATGAGAATAGCAATGCTTCAGAGAATAATTTTGCAAGTTATGGTGTGGTATATGAGCATAATACAGACCAGACTTTGGAATCCTGTGTATATACAAAGGAACAAGTTATGGCTGCAAGATCAAGTGTGGAAAACAGACAGTTTCAAAATAATTTAAAGATTTTGGGATTCTATAGCGGTTCGGTGGCAACAGATGGCAACCTTGGCTCTCAAGAGAGTTTGCGGGCAATCAAAAACTTTCAAAGGGTTTATGGGCTACAGATAAGCGGAGGTTCTAATGATCAGACTAGGGCAAAGTTGAACGAGGTTATTGCGTTTTATAATAGTACTTTAGCAGACCCGGAGCTTTCGACAGTGGCTAAAACTGTCAGCGGCTACAGCGATTACAATGAAAGTCTCGTAAAAGCAGATGTAGCACGAAGCTGGACGTTTCTCAGGGTAGGAATGGGATTGACAGCAAAGCAGGCATCAGGGGTTATGGGAAATATAATGCAGGAAAGCGGGGCATCTCCGACTAATGCTCAAGATAGTAAAATGAATTCCTCTAAATTGAGGGATACTGGTTATACATATTCCACTACAGATAATGTTGCGTATGGTATTGTTCAGTGGAAAAACCAATCCAGAAAACAAGGGCTTAAAGATATGGCAGACACCATGGGGAGTACCGTTAGCAACTGTAACGTACAGTTTGCTTATCTGAGAAGCGAATTAGAGACATCATGCAAATCTGCATGGAATAAGATAAAGGATAAGGATGATGTAGAAAATGCTGCAAGAGTTTTCTGTGGAGAGTTTGAGGTTACTGCTTGGAGCGATCAACGACTAGATAAGGCTAATACCGTTTATAACGCATTGGCATAAAATTGTTGATACATAATGTGTATTCAATGGACTGCATAGATTGGGTTAAAAGATTCTGTACGGTTCTTCAGAATTTATTATACCAGGAGGGAAAATGATATGAATTCTAATAATTTCTTTCAGAAAAATAAAAAGGTATTGATGGCAGCAGTTGGACTGATAGTTATCTGCATAGTGATGTTGTCCTGGAGAATCGGAAAGCGGACGGCAGGAAAGTCGTTGGATACCGTGGGAGAATCACAAAGAGAGTCAATAGTAGAAGAATCTACAGAAACCACATCCGTAGAGGAGAACTCTGTGGAGATAGCTTCTGATGAGGTGACAACTGTAGCTGATGCATCTACTGAAGAATTGGAATCACCAGCAGAATCTGAACCGGTTCTGACGGCAGAGTATGAGTTGATATATGAGGGAATCAGTGTCTTTGATGTATTTCATTATTCCGCCTTTAAGGAGGATAATAATGCCGATTTGTATATGAGACGGCTTAAGGATGATAAAGGCGAATACGTTGAGCTTAGTCTGTGGGCTGATCAGAAGGAAATCTGGCATACGGTAAATGACGATGACACAGAGGATTATGATTTGTTCTATATGGAACCATCAGAATGTCTTACATTGGAGCAGAAACAGTGCTATTATGTGCTTCCGCTCGATGGAGCAGTCTATTTGATGAGATACCGTATGGAGACCATGCCGCATGCTGTCACTATGTCCTATAAAGTATTTGGAGTTGATTCTATGTTGCCGAACTCTTTTTCTGGAAGTGAAGAACCTGTTGATGCTGGCAGCATAACGGCCTATCTTGCAGACAATGGTAAGGTTGATACTGAAGTTTCTTTTCCTGTCGAACAGTTGACCGACTTTGCAGACACAGTTAAGACATATATGGAAAATGGATATCTGGCGGCATCCACACTTCAAGGCGTATTTGAATTTGGAAGCAGTGATGACATGGAGAATACGGTTTCGCCATATCTGTATGATATATTCCCATGGATTTCGGAAATTATTGCAAAGAATGGTGTCAATACTGAAGGAATCAGTTCAGTAAAGCAGATGCTGACAGCGGTTAAGGATGCATTGCCGACAGACGGTTCAGTCACTATGCCGGATGTTGCTGCTGATGGAACCGGTTTCATTACAGGAGATTACTTCAGCGATAGTGATGAGAGCTATTTGACAATCAATATGGTGGAGGAAGGTTCTTATAGCGGACACCTCCTAATTGACAATGTATTGTCAGCGGAATTTAGTGGAGATTATGCCAATGGAATACTTAATGCAGTACAGCAGGATAATAATTCCGAAGGTCTTTTGTATGAGCTGGAAATATCTTTTCAGAGTGGCAGGGCGATAGTCACAATCACAGCTGCTGATAGAGAGGATTTGGCAGGCGAGACCATTACCTTGGACAAAAATGTGAAGCCAAAGAGCCTGGAAGTCATGAAAAATGATAGTGATACTGCACAGAATAATCTGGATGAATTATATTCTTCAACTGTCAAGTGTGACTACACATGGTTAACAATTGATGATGAATATATTGACCGCAGCCTTCCGGCTATTGCTGTGCTTGAAAATGGCAGTGTTATAACATTTAACTATGATGATATGTACAGACTGTGTTCACTGGAAAAAGATGGAGAAGAGTATGCGGTTTTTTCATGGAAATACGATACGCAGTCCGGTAAAAGTATTTTGAGGGAATATTGTATTGATGATTTACAATACGAATATACAGATTTGGTTGTGGCGGAAAATAGCCTGTATGGGAAATATGAAAATATAGCCCGGTATGCTTATGTGACAAAAGCTGCTGATGATTCTTTTGATATTACATATGATTATGAGACAGGCGAAGAGGGCAGGATAGCTTGGATAATAGAAGAAGGAAAACAGATTGCTAAAATAGAATATATCAAAAATACTCCATTCAAATATTGGAATAATAATGGTGAATGGATATTGATGGAAGATATTGATGAGACAGAATTGGAGGAGAAAGAAAGAGAACTCTTTATATCTGTGAGGTCGGACTGCCGTTATCTTGATGGAGTTATATATATACCGGACCTTATGATTTATTATTATCCTGATAGGGGATTTGTCGATGTGAATGGAAGTCGGATTCTAAAATCGAATTACGGTATAATATCCGGTGAGGGAGCAGCGAAGAAGTCATATCATAGCTATGGAGATATGCAGCTTTCAAAGACACTGTACGGAAAATACCGGCTTGTTGAAGGAAAGCTGAAAAACGGAGATACGATTGAGTTGGAATATATTGAAAATCCTTCCAAGGATAATTTTGTTTCAGCAAAGAAAATAAATGGTGTGGTGACCACAAGATATATATGGCAGGCTGATAATGAAATGGGACATTACCTGATAAAAAAGATTGTGGATAAAGATGTTGAGGTGGAATATTTATATGGAGAGTATGTTCTGAGTAGCAGCTACAAGTATAATATCGTTCCGTATGGCTTCATATATGATGGTGAGGTGTACGTCTATGGCGACGATGGTATGAGTATTTATCATAATGGCGAGAAAATATTGTCACGGGAAATGCATTTTGAAAGGGGAACACCTTCAGACTACTTCCCTAAGGAGGTTGACGTGTGGGCGGCGTATGAACGGTATATATATTTATATGAATATGATATGTATATGGACAGAGAAGGTGCACTTTACTATTACAGCGACGGAGGACTGGAAAACTTTGGCCTGGAAGAATAGAATGACATTGCCTGACTTACCTTGTAGTGCTATAATAATATCGGATATATTGTGAAAGCACATTCGTTGAATGGGAAGGGGAAGCTATGAAGGTCAATTCTTTACAGGAGTACAAGGATTTCGTAGAACGGCATAATATTCCGCTGGACACGATAAGATTTGCACTTGGCGAGGACAAGGGGCATGACCCGCGATGGTTCTACATCTATCAGGACAGATTTACAGGTGAGTGGGTTGTCGCAAAGAATAAGAGCGACGGAAGCACCGCGGAGCGGTACAGAGGCAATGATGAGGCGAAGGCATGCCAGATACTCTTTGACAAGATGGAGGAGGAGTTCAATAAAAGAAAGTATGCAGGCGAGGATACCGCAGGTGGTGCTTCAGGCTCAGCAGGAAGCTCACAAAAGAGGAAAAAGAGCCATTTTTCTTCGTTCGTGCTGAGATTTCTGCCGTATTTAATCGCTATACCTATATGTGCGTATGCATTCTGGGATGGATACAGGGATACGCATACAAAGAGACCGGGGCAGGGCTATTATGTCTTTCATAATACATACGATGACGGCTCAGTGTGGGATGATTTATACTATTATCTTGATAGCTGCTGGTATTATTTTGATGATGAGTATGATGACTGGTATGTAGACAGTGACTTTGACTATTCGTATGATGATGTGGACGATTACTATATGGGCAGCTATTATTCATCGCTTGACGGATATTATGACGGGGAAGCATGGGATTTTGACGATACCTCATATTATCAGAATTACGTTGAGTCGAAGGACAACGATGATAACTACTATGATGATGACGATGATGATTCATGGGACAGCTTCGACTGGGGCGACTGGGACAGCAATGATTCGGATTGGGATAGTGACTGGTGATTAAAGAACAGCAGATATATGTCAGGTACCTTTGTGTGCATGATGATATATCTGCTGTTTTGTTTTTATGCTATATTATTTACTGTATTTCTTTAAGTGCCTTCCTGAATTGGAATGAGAACAGTATCGCAGTGAAGGTCACGGCAATTATATCGGCGACCGGTTCAGCCATGTACACAGCGTATGCCTTATTAGCGGTATAGATGTGCGGCATGATGTAGATGAGTGGTATGAGCAGCACGAATTTTCTCATGACCGCCACAATGATTGATGATACAGCCTTGCCAAGTGAGTTAAATGCCATCTGGCAGGAAATCTGTATTCCGAATATGAACATTACAGCCATGTATATTCTGAGGGCGGTCTTTGTGAAGGCTATAAGCTCTGCGTCCGGTGTGAACATTCCGGCAAATATCTGTGGTAACAGCATGACTAAGCCCCAGAGCAGGACGGAGTAGCACAGGCTTGCCTTCAGGAGAAGAAAGTAAGCCTTTTTAACGCGTGCGGCGTTTCTGGCTCCGTAGTTGTAGCTCATGATAGGCTGTGCACCCTGTCCAAGTCCCTGAAGAGGGAGCATTGCAAACTGCATTACACTGGTGAGTATTGTCATGGCTCCGACAGCGACATCACCGCCGTATTTTAACAGTGATGAGTTAAAGCACACGGAAATGATGCTTTCGCTGGCCTGCATTATAAAAAGTGATAGGCCAAGTGCAAGACAAGGAAGTATTATGTCCGGTCTGAGCATGAGATTTTCTTTTTTAATACGCAGGGTTGTCTTTTTGCCAAACAGGAATGACAGAACCCATACACAGGAGCATGCCTGCGAGATGATGGTTGCAAGGGCGGCTCCGGCGGCTCCCATATTGAGTGCGAATATGAATACAGGGTCAAGCACTATATTCACAACGGCACCTATAAGAACGGACAACATTCCGGTTTTTGCGAAGCCCTGTGCGGTTATGAAGGTGTTCATGCCGAGAGTTAACTGTACGAACAGCGTGCCGATGGCATATATGTTCATGTAGCTTACGGCATAGTCGATAGTGTTTGTGCTTGCGCCGAATGCGAGAAGCATAGGGCGGTTGAAAAAGTACATTACCACAGTGAGGATTACTGATATGATAAGCTGGGTTGTAAAGCAGTTTCCAAGAATCTTTTCAGCCTTAGCCTTATCACCCTTGCCCATGAGAATAGAAGCGCGCGGAGCACCTCCGTTTCCGACAAGCGCCGCAAAAGCGGATATTATCATAATAAGAGGCATGCAGATACCTACGCCTGTGAGTGCCAGAGAACCGTTTCCGGGGATATGACCTATGTATATGCGGTCTACAATATTATATAGCATGTTTATCATCTGTGCGGCAACTGTAGGAACGGCTAGCCTGATAAGAAGCTTTCCTATCGGCTCTGTTGCAAGAAATTCTTTGTTGTTATTCATTGTCTGAGATCCTTTCATATTTTTTACAATTGAACATGCCGCTTGATGGCAGTGCAATTATTTTATATTATTTGTATGTCATGTGCGGCAGGAAAGATTCTGCTCTCGACTCATACTATAAATATTATAATGATAATGTTATAATTAGCAAGTTTAAAAGTCGAAATCAAGGCATGGTTTATAGAATTTTTATAATAGTGCATAGAAGTTTTGATATTTATTTCATGTATTAGACGGTTGGGAACGAATAACTATTGTATTGAGAGAGAAAATTTGTTAAAATACAAACAATTATCTATAAATAATTATGCACGAAAGGGGTTTGGTATATGAACACATATATTCCGGGTGTGGACAGTGACATACATATTTTAGGCCGTACTGCCAGCCGGCAGGAACCGGCTTTTTTCTGGACAGGCAGTGGAATAGAATTTATGGTTGATGGAAGCGGGCTGTCGATAGATTTTATAACTGATTATGAGATATATGAACAGTGGATAAGGGTAGAGGTTGATGGCTTTACTATGATAAGAACATCACTCCCTAAGGGGAGAAGTACACTTACGGTGTATAGGAATATGAATCCGGACAACAGAAGAAGGGTTCGTGTACTGAAGGAAGTCCAGCCGATGGCAGGTGATAGGGCAGGGCTGCTCTTTGTGAATGCAGTCCATACGGATGGGAAGCTCATGCCGATAGAGAAGAAATGGTTGAAGATGGAATTTATCGGTGACAGCATCACATCCGGTGAAGGGCTGGCAGGAGCTGCAGGTGTGACTGAATGGAATTCGGCAGTGTTTTCCACGAAAGGACATTATGCTCTTGAAGTGGCGGACAGCTTTAATGCTGATTTCAGGATAATGTCGCAGAGTGGATGGGGTGTATACTCCGGTTGGGACAATAATCCGAATACGGCTCTGCCAAGGTACTACGAGCAGGTCTGCGGACTTTTAGGTGGAAGGGCACAGATTGATGCGGGGGCATTGGACAGGAATGCCTTCGATACATGGCAGCCGGATGTGGTCATGGTGAATCTTGGAACCAATGATGCGAGCGCATTTCGTACGGATGCATGGGTTGATGAGAAAACAGGCAGGATATATAAGCAGGAAAAGAATCCGGACGGAAGCTGTGAGCAGGATTCTGTCGATAGATTTGAAAATGCAGTGTACCAATTCATTGCCTTGCTGCGTAAGAATAATCCCAATGCTTGTATAATATGGATGTATGGAATGTTGGGAAGAGAAATAGAAAACTATATTGTTGAGACGGTTGACAGATATAAGAAAGATAATACGGATGATAAGGTTTCGTATCTTAGGCTGCCGGATTTAGAAAGTGGATGGGCAGGTGCCAACAATCATCCGGGAACTCCGTCACATCATGCAGCTGCACAGACAATAATAGAATATTTGAGAGGATTGTTACATGACTAATCAGAATAAAATGGATGATAAATTCAAGAAAACAATGCAGAAGATTCTTGTTGCGTTTATAATTACACTCGCGGTAATCATTGTAGGAGCGTTTATATATATTTACATACGTTCTCCAAAGACAACGAACCTTGCCGATTCGACATTGTTCACTGAGGAGGAGGTATATTCTAAGTCGGAAGAAATCATAGGTCTTTTTGAGAGCGGTGATAATGATGGACTTAGGGCATTGTGTAACACAGAGATGGTCGGACGGATGACCGATGAGGTGTTAAAAAACGGCATGGACGGCTTCGGAGGCAGTCTTGGAGAGCGTATTGAGTTAACGAGTAAGGAGGGTGTAGAAGCGAAGCAGTCCGATGGCTATTATGCAATGACGCGTTATAAGATAAAGTATGAGAATATTGAACTTACTTATACAATTATATTGGATACGGATATGAAGCTTGCGGGATTTGCTGCCGAGCCTGCAAAATAATGTACTGATTAAATGAGGTATATATGTTTGACTATACGAAAAGTATTTTATTCAGAAAGATAAATGAACCTGAAATCGAAAAAATGCTCAAATGCTCAATGGCATCCACTAAACAGGTCGATGGCGGTGAGATGATATTCGGGCAGGATGATAAGCCTGTATTTATATATCTTCTTCTTGAAGGGCAGGTTATTATAACCAAGTATCTTCCATCCGGAAGAAGGGATATATTGATGACAGTCGAGCCGGGTGATGTATTTGGAGAGATATTTTTTTTCGGGGATGAAGAATATTACTGGTGTGACGCGGTTGCTGTGAAAAATTCAAAGCTTCTGATGATACCATATTCATTTATATATGGCTTCTGTTCTAATGTGTGTGAGCATCACAAGCAGCTTGTACATAATCTGCTTGATATACAGTCGAGGTGCAATCTGCAGATGATGAAAAAGCTCCACATTGTGACAGGAACTACACTCAAGCAGAAGCTTGGTCTGTGGATGAATGACCGTATCAATGAAAAAAATGAAGTGAAGCTTGATATGACACGCGAGGAGCTTGCCGATTATCTCGGTGCAGCGCGCCCGTCGCTCTCAAGAACACTTACCCAGATGCAGGATGAGGGAATCATATCGATTCACAAGCGGGTGATAAAAATTGAGGACATGGAACTCTTTGAGGAGTTGTTTGACGATTAGAATATGAATAATTCAGGTGAAATAATATAACCGGGTCTGGGTATTGCGCTTTAATGTGTTTATTTTTACATAATTGTAAAAAAAGAATAAATTTGTAAAAATGTTGCAAATGTGACATAATTACCTTCTTTATGGTGTTATATTGTGAACATCAAAAGGAAGGAGGTAATTGCTATGACAGCAAGTACAGCACAGGTTGACAATCTTATTTCATTATTGGATGGATACGCAGAGAAAGGTGGACATCATCTTAATGTCAATGTACTTAACAGGGAGACTCTTATAGATGCACAGAAGCATCCTGAGAAATATCCACAGCTTACCATCCGAGTATCCGGCTACGCAGTAAACTTTATCAAGCTCACTAAGGAGCAGCAGGATGAGGTTATAAGCAGAACTTTCCATCAGGCGATGTAACAGCGTAGGTGAAGAAGTAGAGCTGATGGAAAGTTCTACTTTCACATCAGGCGATGTAATTACATATTGTGAAGTGTATATCTGTATGGAAAGTTCTACTTTCCCATCAGGCTATGTAGTAGAGCTTGTGGGAAGTGGAACGGATTGAAGGTTCAGCTTTCGCATCAAGCTATATAATAATGTGTATGAAAATAAAAGGAAGCCCCATGTGACGCGGAGTATGTCACATGGGGCTTTTTTTCGATGTCAGGCACCCTTGGCTGTCTCCCGTTCTGCTTGCTATTTTATGTAATCAATGGTAAAATTAAATAATTCATATATGTATATTGAACGCAGAATAAGCAATCCCCCGCTTCAAGTGTGTAGAGCACTAAGCGGTGGGTAAGGGGGATGCGAACTGCGTTCATGAGCAAGTAGCGAAAGCGGATTGCGAATGTCCGCTTTACAGATGGTCATCGCATATGCAAGGAGGTAGTGTGAAAAACGTAAAAAGCACGTTTTTCATTACTATTTGTGCCGCCAACCGAAGGCGGCGGAATGGAGATTATTATGAGAAAATCAAGGAGATTATGTATATTGCTTCTCAGTATGTTTTTTGTATCAGCTCTATGTGGGGCCTGCGCCAAGGCAGCAGACAATGCTCCGTACACTCAGGGACCGGGTTCTGGTCAGAGTGGTGCAGCCGGCAGCATGTCTGATACAGAAGGAAGCAGCAATGGTGAAGGAATTGCCGAGGTGGAATCAACTGTGACAGAGAACGGACGGTCTGAATCACAGAAACAGAACGGAACTGCAGAGAACGAAGCTCCGGCACATAAGGCTTCAACAGAAGCGGAAAGTGCGAAGCAGGAAACCTCAGTGCAGGAAGATAAATCAGACATAGGAGCAATGCATAGCGAGCAGGAACAGCAGAGTTCAGGTTCTGACAGCACACCGGGAACCGGCAGCACACCATATTCACAGCATGGTAAGCTGAGCGTCAACGGAACGACACTGACAGACGAACATGGTGCGGTATTTCAGCTTCAGGGTGTGAGCACGCATGGCATAGGATGGTTTCCGCAGTATGTGAATGAGGATACCTTTGCGGAGCTTGAGAGCTGGGGAGTTAATGCTGTGAGGCTTGCCATGTACACAGCTGAGGGCGGTTACTGCGAGGGCGGTGATGCTGACAAGGATAAGCTTAAGAAGCTTATAGACACGGGAGTTCAGGCCGCAGCGAAGCTTGGTATGTACGTGATTATAGACTGGCATGTGTTAAATGACCATGATCCTTGGACATACGCTGACGAGGCGGAGAAGTTTTTTGCCGAGATGTCGGAAAAGTATAAGGATTATGGCAATGTGATTTATGAGATATGCAATGAGCCTAACAGCGGACCGGACTGGGGCAGTGTCAGGTCCTATGCGGAGAAGATAATTCCGGTAATACGTGAGAATGCTCCGGATGCTATTATAATAGTCGGAGCACCTACATGGTCACAGGATGTCGACAAGGCGGCAGCAGACCCTATAACAGGCTATGACAATATAATGTATGCACTTCATTTTTATGCAGATACACACAGGGATTATTTAAGAGACAGGATGAAAAAAGCGGTTGACGGTGGACTTCCGGTCATTGTATCTGAGTTCGGAATATGTGACGCCTCAGGAAACGGGGGCAACAATTATGAGGAGGGAAATAAGTGGATAGAGGTGATGGATGATTACAATATAAGCTATTTCATCTGGAACCTTTCTAATAAAGCGGAGACTTCGGCTCTTATATCGAGCAGCTGTAGTAAGCTGTCGGGATTTGCAGATAGTGAGCTGTCCGATTCAGGCAGATGGTATAAGGAAGTTTTAATTAAGCAAAGAGAGGATAAATAACATGGGAGAGAGATTAACGGCGAGCGATGTTAAGAAGATTGAGGAGGAGATAGAATACCGCCGTCTTGTTGAGAGAAAGAGAATACTGAATGACGTTAAGGAGGCGAGGGCACAGGGAGATTTAAGCGAGAATTTCGAGTACTATGCCGCTAAGAAGGAGAAGAACAGAAATGACGGACGTATCCGTTATCTGGAGAAGATGTTAAAATATGCCACGATAGTCGATGATACATCCAAGGATGATGAGGTCGGCATGAATAACACAGTGGATGTGTATTTCGAGGATGACGATGAGACGGAGACATACAAGCTGGTCACAAGCATAAGAGGCGATTCCATGCATAACTATATAAGTATTGAATCACCTATCGGCAAAGCTATCATGGGGCACAAGGTCGGCGACAGGGTACAGGTTGTGGTCAACGATAATGTGAGCTATTATGTCCGGATTAAGAAGATTGACAAGACAACCGATGATAGTAATGACAGAATTAAGGAATTTTAAGGTGTGACAGGTATAAAGACATTTTTGCAGATGGTATCAGGTCTGTTGAACAGACTTAATGAAAAAATAACATGAACATATCCGGAATATGTTCGGAAAGAGGATTCTTATGGCAAAAGCGGGTGCGGAAGGCAGCAGGAAAAGGACTGTAAAGGAAAGAGAAAAATATATAATGTCACTTGTAAATCAGATGACATTGGATGAGAAGATTGGAATGATACATGGAGCAGGTCTGTTCAGGACGGCGGGTGTGCCGCGCCTTGGAATACCGGAGCTTCACATGTCTGACGGTCCGATGGGAGTGCGTCAGGAATTTGTCGATAATGACTGGAAGAATGTATATGACAGTGATGATACTGTGACCTATCTTCCGTCTAACAGTGCAATAGCAGCTACCTGGAACCCTAAGAGGGCAAAAGAATGTGGTGAGGTTCTTGGAGCTGAGGCGCGTGGCAGAGGCAAGGATGTTATTCTTGCGCCGGGTATCAATATCAAGAGGACACAGCTATGTGGGCGTAATTTTGAATATATGAGTGAGGACCCGTATCTTGTATCGGAGATGACGGTTCCACTTATAAAGGGAATACAAAAGGCGGATGTAGCTGCCTGCGTGAAGCATTTCGCGGTAAACGGGCAGGAGACGAACAGACTGTGGGTTGACACCATTGTAGATAAGAGAACACTCTATGAACTGTATCTGCCGGGTTTTGATGCCGCGGTGAATAGGGCTCACTCCTACTCGATAATGGGAGCCTATAATATGCTTAACGGGCAGCATTGCTGTGAGAGCAGATATCTGTTAGGGGATATTTTAAGAAAAGAATGGGGCTATGACGGAACCGTGATAAGCGACTGGGGAGGTGTGCATGACACGGTGGCGGCCGCGGAGAGTGAGCTTGACCTTGAGATGTCTATAACCTTTAATTTCGACGATTACTGTATGGCTAATCCGCTAAAGAAAGCTGTGGAGGATGGAAAAGTAAAGGAAAAGCATATTGATAAGAAGGTTGCCAATCTGTTAAGGCTTATGTACAGGCTTAAGATGCTTCCGGGCACAGGGGAGAGGAAGAAGGGCTGTTTCCATAGCTTTGAACATATAAAGGCTGCGCGAAAGACAGCAGAGGAATCGGTTATTCTTCTCAAGAATGATAAGACGCTTCTTCCGTTAAAACTTGATTCACAGGTCGCAGTGATTGGTCGTAATGCGACTGCAATCCATTCTAATGGCGGAGGCAGTGCTGAGATTAAGGCTATCTATGAGGTCACACCTTTGAGGGCGCTTATGAATGCGGGCGGTGGTGACACGCGCTTTGTGTATGAGCCGGGTTATGTACTGCCGGACAAGGATGACGCACAGGATGAGAGCTGGCAGGAGACTTCTCTTGAAAATGCGGGCAGCCGTAAGGAAGAAAGCGCAGATGAGACGCTTATGGCACGGATAGATGAGTATAGACAAAGAGCTGTAAAGCTCGCAAGGGAGAACAGGCAGACGATTATCTTTGCCGGGCTTAACCATGATTATGATATTGAGGGCCGTGATAAAAGCACCCTGAAGCTTCCGTATCATCAGGATGAGCTCATAGAGGCTGTCCTTGATGCCAACCCTGGTACGATAGTGGTAATTATGGGCGGTGCACCTGTTGAAATGCCATGGCTTGAAAAGGCGAAGGCGGTTGTATGGTATTATTATTCCGGACTTGAGGGTGCGATGGCGGTTGCCGATGTGCTTACGGGCAAGGTTAATCCTTCAGGAAAGCTTCCGGAGACATTCCCTAAGCGCACGGAGGACATATATTCTGTCAGGCTTGGTGAGTTTGGCAAGGAGGACAGGCTTGAGTATAGGGATGGCGTCTTTGTCGGCTACCGTTACTATGTGAGTAACAAGGTTGACACGAATTTCTGCTTTGGACATGGTCTTTCGTATACGGATTTCTCACTTAAGCATGTAAAGGTGGAGGGTGAGAAGGCTGTGCATGACAGCCACAAGGACAAGTGGGATAAAAATGACAGAATCGTAGTAAGTGCTGAGCTTGCCAATACAGGAAAGATGACGGGAATGGAGACTGTCCAGCTCTATGTCACACCTCCGAAGGGAAGTGTTGAAAGACCTGTTATGGAGCTTAAGGGCTTTGAAAAGGTAAAGCTTGCTCCGGGTGAGAAAAAGCATGTGCGCTTTGAGCTTGACAAGAAGGCTTTCTCATACTATGACGAGAGCAAGTCTGCTTTTACATACGAACATGGCGAATATATCATAAGTCTTGGAATGAGCGTTGAGGATATAAGACAGACGGTGATGATTAACTTATAAATTACCCACAATGCAATTAGATATCACATATAATTTTATAATTGCGAAAATCTGGAATTTATACGATTGATTAACTTCACAGCTGTGTTTTGCAATTTCAGAATCAAATATGATAATAGAGGCTAAGTTTGAAAATAAAAATTTCAAACTATTTATTGTTGGCAGTACTGCCTTGCAGTATACAGGAGTATAAGTTTGAAAGAAAAACTTTCAAACTACTTATTGGTGGCAGTACTGCAAGCAATGCTTGCAGTATGCAGGGGTATAAAAATGAAATTTAAAGGTATAACAAAGCGCGAGGAAGGCAGATTTATAACACGCTATGATGTGGAATATGAGACGGTTGACGGCAAGCAGAAGATATATGAGATGATAAGCCGTAGTGACGATATAACTGATTATGACAAGCTGCACGGCAAGGTGGCTGATGCGGTGGTTATTATCGCCACAGATGAGGCTGACGAGAGGATTGTGCTCAACAAGGAATTCCGCATGGCTGTCGGTGACTGGGTATACAATTTCCCTGCCGGACTTATCGACCCGGGTGAGGGACCGCAGCAGAGCGCAAGCAGGGAGCTGCTTGAGGAGACAGGACTGGAGCTTTACAGAGTTGACGATATGATTGGGACAAGCTACAGTGCGGTGGGCTTTTCAAATGAGACTAATGTGTGCATAGTAGGAAAGGCAAGAGGAGAGTTCAAGGAGAGCACCTCTACTTTCGAGGAGATTACACCTGGCTGGTATACCAAGGCTGAGGTGAGGGAGCTTTTAAAGAAATACAAGTTTGCAGCCAGAACACAGGCGTTCTGCTATGTGTGGAGCAGAAAATAGGCTGTGGGAATCTAACAGGAGAAGATTTATGAGAATCTTCTCCTATTTTTTATAACTTAGGGTTCGGATGTCAAAACATGTTGAGACGGTTTCGGTGCTGCTTCCGTGTGCCATAACGCCAATCGTCAGGGTGACAGGAAGCGATATCATCACAGACATGAAAGCGGGTATGACAGGAATATTCATGCCTATTGAGTATGATGATACGAGCTCTCGGTGGATGGAAAACGGAGCAGAGTTAGACAAGAGGGAGCTGGCAGACTACGGCTTTGCGGATGGTGAGCGGTATGTATTTCTTGAGACAAATGCAGGGCTTGCGTTTGACAGGGATGTCTATAAGAGCATATCCAATGTTGCAACGCTTGAGGAGGTGGAGGCGTATATAGAGAATATGCTGGAAAGCTTGAATGAATAGCGGGAGTGTAATTTCTGCCCTTGACAGGAAATTCCTGCCTCAAGGGCAGAATTTTTTATTTGACCGGGTTATTGTGTCTGCCCAAACATCTGATAATTTATACTTTGGACTGAGAAAAATGGCTGTTTTATAGAAAAAATATTATTTTTCTCTGCCTAAAACTATTTTTTCAACAAGTAAGGGCAGAGAACGTCACGATATACGGATGTTTTCTCTGCCCTTGAGCACATTATTTCATTTGCTGGGCAGATACCGGAAGATATCGCCTGCTAAAATGAATCTGTTTATTTAACTGTATAACTGTAATTATTTAACCGTAACAGTATATGTTCCGGCGGTAAGCCCTGTGAGGTCGGTATCTGTTGCCAGGTTGACTAATTCGACATTGCACTTCTTTGTTCCGGTGATGGTTATTGTGAGTTCGTTGCCGGACTTCCTGACACTTATTGTGGTGTCGGCGTTTGCCTTCATGTCATAGACTGTTGTTGTGCAGTCCGATGGCTCATATATGCGGAAGGTTACATTGTCAGCATAGTCATAGTCAGGACGGTCAGCGGCAGTATTGACTGCCACGATGGAGTTCTCCTTGACGAAAAGAGGAATCTCAAGGTAGCCGCATTTATCTGAATACCAGCAGCCGCCGGTGTATTTCTTTCCGGTGAAATAGTTAGTCCATGTGCCGGCAGGCAGGTAGTACTCTGCAATGCTCTCATCGTTGAAAACCGGTGCAACGAGGAGACTGTCACCCATCATATACTGCTTGTCGAGATATGAACAGTTGCGGTCAGCCGTAAATTCAAGTACCATGCTTCTCATCATAGGAATACCGGTCTGTGAAGCATAGATTGCGTTGCGGTAGAGGTAAGGCATAAGTGAAGCCTTTAACAATGTGAAGGTGCGGACTACATCGACAGCCTCCTCATCGTATGCCCAAGGTACGCGGTAGGAGGAGCTTCCGTGCAGACGTGAGTGGGAGCTTAACAGACCGAAGGCTGCCCATCTTTTGTATACGTCAGGTGTGGAGGTGCTCTCAAAACCGCCTATATCATGGCTCCAGAAGCCGAAGCCGGACATGCACAGTGAAAGACCGCCGCGAAGGCTCTCCTCCATGGACTCATAGTCGGACCAGCAGTCACCGCCCCAATGAACAGGGAACTTCTGTCCGCCTGCGGTAGCGGAGCGGGCAAAAAGAACAGCTTCACCCTTGCCGCGCTTTCTCTCAAGAAGCTCATATACGCACTTGTTGTAGAGATATGTATAGTAGTTGTGCATTTTCTTAGGGTCTGAGCCATCGAAGTACATGATATCCTCGGTAGGGATTCTCTCACCGAAATCGGTCTTGAAGCAGTCAACACCCATGTCGAGAAGCACTTCGAGCTTACTCTGGAACCACCTGCATGCCTCAGGATTTGTGAAATCGACAAGTGCCATTCCCGGCTGCCACATATCCCACTGCCATACATCGCCGTTGGTTCTCTTTACAAAATAGCCCTTCTCAACACCTTCAGCAAAGAGCACGGATTCCTGTCCGATATAGGAGTTAATCCATACACAGATGTTAAGACCCTTGGCCTTTATTCTTTTTAACATTCCCTCAGGATCCGGGAATACACGCTCATCCCATACAAAGTCGGACCAGTGGAATTCCTTCATCCAGAAGCAGTCGAAGTGGAACACCCTGAGAGGAATACCGCGGTCAAGCATGCCGTCGATGAAGCTCATTACGGTCTTTTCATCGTAGTTGGTTGTAAATGATGTTGAGAGCCACAGTCCGAAGGTCCAAGGTGCCGGAAGTGAAGGCTTGCCGGTGAGGTCTGTGTACTTTACAAGTACATCCTTCATGGATGGTCCGTCGATAAAGAAGTAGTCGAGATAGCTTCCCTCAACAGAGAACTCTGCCTTTGTGACCATTTCGGTTCCGACTTCAAAGGACACCTTCTCAGGGTGATTTACGAACACACCATAGCCCTTGTTTGATATATAGAAAGGAATATTTTTGTAGGACTGCTCAGTGCTTGTACCACCGTCCTGGTTGAATATATCTATTGACTGTCCGTTCTTCACAAAAGGAGTGAAGCGCTCGCCAAAGCCGTATAAAAGCTCACCTACGCCCATTGAAAGCTGCTGTCTGATGTATGTGTCAGTGTAGTCACCCTTGTCATAAGCGTAACCCTTCCAGTCGGTTTTCATAAGTGCGAGGTCTTTTCTTCCGCTCTTAGAGAGAACTCTTCCCTTGTGCTTATATGTCATGCTCCAAGGAAGCTTGGTAATCTCAAGGGACAGATCACCGCTTGTTATTGTGATGAGCTCATCCGTCTCGGTCACGCTCATGTTGTCTTCGCTTGTATTCAGCTCAAATGCAGGACTCTTTGCCGACATTCCTGCATGATGACAGGTCTGTACTCTTATGACACCCTTAGCAGGTGAGGTGATTACAACCGTAAGGTTGATGCTTCCGAGGGTATCGCCTCTTGTGATTATTCTTATTGTAGGTGCACACAGTGTGACCTTGTTCTTTTCAATCCTGGTAAAATATACTTCCTGAGGTGAGAAGCAGGAACAGCCTTCCTTCTCAAGCCAGCAACCATTAGAGAATTTCATTTTATACCTCCTGATCCTTAACTAAAAATTATGTAGCTGCGTAATTAACTGTTAGGAAAAATCCTATAGAATGATTATATAGTAGGCGTGAAAAAATAACTACCATATTTTTTTTAGCTGTTTACATCATTTTTTGTATATTGTGGACTGCAGAGGGAATGTGATATATTAGAATAATCAAAATACAGGACGAGGTTTGACATGATTTCTTTTAATAAAATGAAGATAGGAAAACAGTTTAATATCGTGTATGTGTGTGCGGTGGTGATACCGGTGCTTGCACTTGGCGTTTTCCTTATACTGAATACATATAATATGCTGTTAAATCATCACAGGGATCTTTTACATGGCAGCAATAACTCATCTAAAAAGATAATGAAGGAGGTCAGCGACCAGATATACAACATATCCGACAGTATTACCTATGACAGCAGGACGATAGAAGTGCTTGGCGGCAAATATGGAAGTGAGATGGAATTCCGAGATGCGGCGAGGGCATATACGCTTATAGATTCATTTGTACAGAATTATAGCCAGATAGGCAGCATAACGATATATACCACAACACCGTATGCGTCGGACTTTAAATATTTTAAGACAGTAACAGATGAAATAAAGGCTAAGGACTGGTATCAGAAGGCTGTTTCACAGTACAGCCCGTTTTATCAGCTGATAGTGGAACCGAACAGCTATAAGAATGTCGAGTACAGCTATTCGCTTGTAAGAAAGATAACAGTCCTTGGAAGCAGCTGCGAGGCGGTCATGGTGATAAAGGTGAGTGAGAATTATCTTGAAAGCAGGCTTGGAGACAGTGAATACATAACCCTGATAACCTTTGATGACAGTGAAATATTTTATAGCAACAAGAGAAGCTACTATGGAAAAAAGCTGCCTTTTGAGGTGAATCGGACGGAAAAATATTATTCAGAAAAATTTATGGATGATTTTGAAGGTGTGGACAGTCTGGTGGAGATAGGTTCACAGTCCTTAAAGGTGTCGGACACGAATCTGTACGTGACAACAATTGACAAAAAGGCAATATGGAGTATTATGAAGACCCTGTATATATCCTTGCTGATAGTTGTTGTGGCGCTTGTGGTTCCGGCGGTGTTCATGATACAGTTCTCGCATAATTTCGTAAGCCAGGTTAATACGCTCAGAGACGAGATGCACAAGGCGAGCAATGAGGATTACAATATTCTCAAAAGCTTTTCCGGAAGCTATGAATTACAGCAGGCCTATGGGGATCTGCTTGTGATGGTTGACACCATAGAGCAGCAGAAGGTCGCCATGTATGAGGCGATGTTAAATGAGAAGCAGCTGCAGAATGAACAGCAGGAGATGGAATTTAAGATGCTTGCAAGCCAGATAAATCCGCATTTTCTATATAATACCCTTGAGACGCTCAGAATGAAGGCATTCACGGCAGGGGACAGGGAGGTTGCAACCGGGATAAAGCTTCTTGGAAAGCTTTTACGGTATGTGCTTGTAAATATAGGAACCACATATACAACGCTTGCAAATGAGCTTGAACACATCGATACATACATTAAAATCCAGAAGATAAGATTTGATGACAGGGTCAATTATACTCTCACTGTGGATGATGGGATTGACACGCAGGAGTATATGCTTCTGCCGCTGCTTTTACAGCCTATTGTTGAGAACGCAGTGGTTCATGGACTCGAGGGTGTAGATGGGACGGGATATATCAGGATACACATATATGAAAAAATAAACGGAACGGAAGGGACGGCAGTACAGGGTGATACGGATTCAGGCGACGGCTGTCTTATTATAGAAGTGTCGGACAACGGCAACGGAATGACAAAAAAACAGCTTGAAGAAGTCAGAAACAGTCTTAAGGAGGACAGCATATCCAAACATTCAAGTATAGGCATGTCAAATATTGACCAGAGAATCAAGCTGTGCTATGGCAATGGGTATGGCGTGAATATTGACAGCGTGGAGGGAGAGGGAACGATGGTTACCGTCATTTTGCCTAATAAAAGTAAAAATTAGAGTGTAAAAAATGTAAAAAATACAATGTTTTTTTATTTTTATCCTTAGAATAGAATAAGGTTAAACGCTGAGGGTGGGTTACGCATACCCTTTAGCAAATATTTTAAGGAGGTTTTATCTATGAGAAAGTTCAAAAAAGTATTGGCAAGCATTCTTGCCGGAACACTTGTACTTTCAAATGCCGTTCCGGTGCTTGCAGCACAGGATTCATCTTCACTTCCTGATGGAACAGCATACCTTAACATTAACAATTCAGAGTGGTCAGAGTTCGACGCTGAGTGGGTTAATGCAGAGATTACAGGAGACGGTTCCTACACAGTATCAATGACAGCAGCAGAGGCGCAGGATCTTTCACAGTTCAATGCACTTGAGGTTGTCAATGGTGAGTCGGTTCTTGGAACAGGTGCAGTTATCACTGTTGATTCCATTGAACTTAACGGAGAGAAGATTGAGCTTCAGGGATCAAGCTACACATGCTCGGCAGATGGCTCCGGAGTTACAACAAGAGTTAACCTTTACAATGAGTGGAATGCACCGGATGCAACAGCAACAGCAGGTGATGATAAGCATGCCGACTGTCGTGTTGCAGAGGGAAATGTAGCAGATGCTACTGCATGTCTCTGGACAGCAGACCAGCTTACAGGAGTTACTTCCATCGTAGTTAACTTTACAGTATCAGGCTTTGGTACAGCAGGCGGTCCTGCTGAGGCAGCAGATACTTCGGACGCAGCAACAGAGGCTGTAGCTCATCTTAATATTAACAATGAGAGCTGGGGCGAGTATGAGGCTGAGTATGTTGACGCAACAATCACAGGCGATGGCACATACACAGTATCCATGAATGCTGCAGAGCCACAGGATCTTGCACAGTTTAACGCACTTCAGGTTCCTAACGGCGAGGCTCTTCTTGGTACAGCATGTGTTCTCACAGTTGACAGCATCAAGATTAATGGTGAGGAGATTACTCTTCAGGGACCAAGCTACACATGTTCAGCAGATGGTGCCGGCGTAGATACAAGAGTTAACCTTTACAATGAGTGGAATGCACCGGACAACACAGCAACAGCAGGTGATGACAGCCATCTTGACCAGCGTATTGCAGGCGGCGACCTTATGGACGCTACAGCATGTCTCTGGACAGCAGATCAGCTTGCAGGTGTTCAGTCTGTAGAGGTTACATTTACAGTTTCTGATTTCGGCAAGAATGCTGAGGCAGGCGAGGTAACAGGCAATGGCGAATTCGATGCTAATGGCGAGTTCAACGTATACATCGGTGTCCAGACAGCAGCTTACTCATTCCGTAACGCATGGAATGACAGCTATGGTCTTGGAACTCCTGAGTTTGACCAGATTACAGGCTGGAACGGCAATGATGAAGTTGTAAGAACAGGTACAATCAGTGATGCCGTTATCAAGGGAAACGGTACATACACGGTATCTCTCACGGGTGTTGATTTTGCAGATGATGCAGAGACACTTAACCTCTTATTCCTTTCAACAGATATTCCTCTTGATAAGGGCGTAGAGCTTACAGATATCAAGGTTAAGATGGGTGGCAAGAGTGTATATGATTTCGATACCGCCTTCCAGGATCCTGATACCAAGGATTACATCAAGGCTCTTCTTATCAATACATACAATGACGGCTTTAAGGCAGATAATGAGTTCGCATACACATTATCAGCAGGTATGGACATTGAGGTTACATTCACAGTATCAGGTTTAGCTTACGATAACCCTGATGCGGCAGCAAGTGGTGACACAGCAGCAACAGAAGCAACTTCACAGTCCACAGAGACTAAGAGTGAAGCTCCTGAAACTACAGCAGCTAATGCAAATGCTGAGGCATCCAATGGCGGTGTATCAGTAGGCGTTATTATTGCTATCGTTGCAGCAGTAGTTGTTGTTGCAGCAATCGTTGTTGTGGCAGTTAAGAAGAAAAAGTAAGGATAATTTTACGGATTTTTCCTGATAATACCAGACACATTTAACTGCCGTCCGGCAAGCAATTTCCGGACGGCAGTTTTTTTGGCTCAGGAAGTACTGAATCAATTTTATATATGCTTGCAGCATATATGCTGGAAGCATATGTGCTGCAAGCGGGAAACATTGAGAATGTTACTGGCTTTTTGCTGTGTAATCAGATGATTTATGGGCTTAAAAATACACTGCAAAAAATGAATGTAATTTTGAACTTATAATGACTGTATTAAAAAAATGATTAAAAATATATAATGTAATCATAAAGCAAGGAGGTATCAAGATGAACGAAAAAATTAGCAAAAGAGAGAAAACAGCTAATAAGTTCTATTACGTGTCACGCTTAGTGTCACTTCTGTCCGTGTTTATGATGTTTCTTCCGGCAGTCAATCCGGGACGTTTTTCAGCACTGATAAGTAAGAATCTTTCGGTATTTACGGCAGGCGTGTCATACGACAGTCTTATTAGCGGAGCCGGACGAGCTATTCGTCAGGGCTGGGTATCACAGAGCGCTTACACATTTATTTTTGTGGGAAGCATGCTTATATGCATAGGAATTGTAGTATGTGCCGCAGGCTCCTGTGTATCACTTGGAAATCTTAAGATGAAGAACCTGAGCAATATCATTTCACTGGCTGGCTCAGCCTTTGAAGGCGCAGGACTTATATTTCTTTTATTAGGTTATAATGAGATGGCTGTATGCAGCAGACCAGAGAAGGTTGTCCCTGCATTCGCAGCAGGATGGTTTTTATTTCTGGGTATTGTAGTGATACAGCTCGCAATGGCAGTTTTAAATCTTATTGTACTGCCAAGAGCAGCCAGAACAGATAAGATGGAGATGCAGACGAAGTACAGATTGTTTCTCATGTTTCTTCCATTCGCAATGCTGGCATTCATATTCTGTTATCTGCCACTGTTTGGATGGAGATACGCATTCTTCGATTATTCTGCAGGTGGAACTCTTTCAGCAGATAATTTTGTAGGTTTTAAATGGTTTAAGTATCTTTTTAACAATGCCGCAACGAGAAGAGATATCGTGAGAGTTCTTCGTAATACTCTGGTAATGAGTGGACTTGGAATTGCAACAAGCTGGGTTCCGATGGTATTCGCGATCTTTATTTCGGAGATTAAGTGTACATGGTTCAGAAAGTTTGTACAGACATTTACAACCATTCCTAACTTCATAAGCTGGGTTTTAGTATACGCTATAGCTTATGCAATCTTCTCAACAGATGGTTTCTTAAACGGATTCCTCACGATGATTACAGGTTCTAATCACGCAACCAACTATCTGATGGGTGATAACGGAACATGGTTCAAGATGCTTGCATGGGGCATGTGGAAGGGAACAGGCTGGAGCGCAATCATTTACATAGCAGCTATCTCCGGTATCGATGTACAGCTCTATGAGGCTGCTACGGTCGATGGCGCCGGACGTTTCCAGAAGATGTGGTACATAACACTTCCAGGACTTCTTCCTACATACTGTGTACTTCTTCTTATGGCTGTTGCCGGAATCCTCAGCAATGGTATGGATCAGTACCTTGTATTCGAGACAGCTAACAACTCAGGAACTATAGAAGTACTTGATCTCTATGTATATAAGCTGGGTATCAGCGGAGGACTCATACCTCTCTCAACTGTTGTAGGTATGGTTAAGACTATTGTCAGTGTAATCTTGCTCTTTGTAGCTAACGGAATTTCAAAAGCTATCCGTGGCGAGAGTATTGTATAGGAGGTGGGAACATGGCTAAGACAAAGCAGGAAAGGCTTGATGAGAGAGCCGAGAAGGCCTATTACAAAAAACATAAAAAGCAGTACAAATTAAAACCATCAGACATTGTATTCAATATATTAAACTACCTGTTTTTCGGATTGTTTACATTGTCATGCTTTTTCCCATTCTACTACCTGTTCATCAATACGATTTCATCAAATGATCTGGTACGTGCGGGAAAAATCAACTTTTATCCGGTAGGAATCAATTTCCACAACTATGCTGCGATGCTTCAGGTTAATGACCTTGGAAATGCATTTCTTGTATCGGTTTCAAGAACACTTATAGGAACATTCCTCATGGTGCTTGCCTCAGCTCTTGCAGGATACCTTGTTACTAAGCAGGAGATGTGGCACAGAAAGCTATGGTACAGATTCCTCGTTATTACAATGTACTTTAATGCAGGTATCATTCCTGTATATCTGAACTTCCTCATGCTGGGACTTACGGATAACTACCTTGTATATATTCTTCCGGGAATTGTGGCACCGTATAACATAATTCTTGTCAAGACATACATTGAATCAATTCCGGCGGAGCTTGAGGAGAGCGCATATATTGATGGTGCGGGATTTATGACCGTATTCAGAAGGATTGTATTTCCGCTGTGTAAGCCGATACTTGCCACAATCACAATCTTCGGTGCTGTAGGTCACTGGAATTCGTTTACCGATTCACTTATCTACATGCAGAACAGTCCTAAGCTCTATACACTGCAGCACAGATTGTATGTATACCTCAACTCCTCAAGTAACCTTGACAGTATTATGAATAACACAACAGCGGCAACAGCGGCAATGCAGCAGCAGATGAACATGAAGGTAATCAAGTATACGGTATCAATGGTAACAATCATACCTATTCTTCTGGTATATCCGTTCCTTCAGAGATACTTTGAAAAAGGTATTATGTTAGGTGCGGTTAAGGGTTAAGGCGTTAATTATTAACAAATGATTGCTTTAGTGTATGAAAATAGATAAAATACAAAAGCAGGTCAATAAAAAAAGGAGGACAAATACGTGAGAAAATCCAAATTATTAAAAAAGCTTACAGCCGTAACATTATCGGCTGCAATGGTGCTGTCGATGAGCGCGTGCTCAAAGAGCAACGGAGCCGGTACCGATAAGAAAGGGAACCCTATAACACTTACTGTATTCAGCCAGTTAGCTAACTACAATGGTGAACAGGTAGGGTGGTTTGCCAAGGAGATGTTAGACCGTTTCAATGTCAAGCTTAACATCATCCCTGATTCGGACGGAACCTTCGATACAAGAATGGAGTCCGGAAACTTAGGTGACATTGTTGTATTCGGAAGTGCAGGCAAGCAGTATAAGGCTGCTGTTGAGGCAGGTGCACTTCTTGACTGGAATGAGGACAATATGTTAAACGATTGTGCACCATACATAGCAGAGAATATGCAGGCTGCACTTGAGAAGAACAAGCAGATTAACTCAGACGGACTTGTACATGGTATTGGCCATGGAATAGCTACAAGCAGTGAGGATCATCAGGATTTCTTCTATACATGGGATTTAAGATGGGATCTTTACAAGGCACTTGATTACCCTGAGGTTAAGTCACTTGATGACCTTGCGGATTTACTTACGTCAATGCAGGCTCTCTGTCCTACAGATGACAAGGGTAACAAGACCTATGGGGTATCACTCTGGCCGGACTGGGATGGCAACATGGTAATGTATGTTAAGTCTATGGCAACAGCATGGTATGGCTATGATGAGCTTCATCTTGGCTTGTACGACAGTGATACAGGTGAGTTCCATGGTGCACTTGAGGAGAATGGTCCATATCTTGAGATGTTGAAGTTCTTTAACACACTTTATCAGAGAGGACTTCTCGACCCGGATTCAATGACTCAGACATACAATGAGATGATTGATAAGGTATTAAACGGTGGTGTATTCTTCTCAATCTTCAACTATGCAGGTTCACTTGCATACAACACAGAGGAGCACATTAAGGATGACAAGATGATGCTCACAATGAAGCCTGAAGATGCAACTCCTATTGTATATGGAATGGATACAGCCGGCGGCAACAGAATATGGTCTATTGGTTCTAAGACAGAGTATCCTGAGCTTTGCCTTGAGATTATCAACTGGCTGTGCACACCTGAGGGCAGAATGGTATCGGAGTATGGTCCTGAGGGAGTTACATGGTACTACGATGATGAGAAGAACACTAACTTCACAACACTTGGCGCAAGTGCAATCAGAGATGTAAACACAGTAATGCCTGATGATTTAGGTACATTCGGTGATGGACGTCAGCAGATTAACAATATCACATGGTCACTTGATGCAAAGAACCCGGATTCTAACGGTGAGACCTACAACTGGCAGAACTGGAAGAGCAATCTTGCTGAGGCTTCGTGCAGCATTGAGCAGGATTGGAGAGATAAGACGAGTGCTGTCTCAGTTCAGGATTACCTTAACCACCACGCATACAAGGTAGCTCCGGCAACAACCTACACAGATGGTGTAAGATCAGATGAGCTTGAGGTTACATGGAATCAGGTTACAGACTGTATCGTAAAGGGAAGCTGGAATGCTATATATGCTTCAACAGATGCAGAGTACGAGTCAATCGTATCTAAGATGATTTCCGATGCTTATGAGTATGGATATGAGGAGTGCATTGCCTGGAATGAGAATGAAGCAGCAATTCGTCATCAGCTTGAGGAAGAGGTTCGTGCTAAGGATGCCAAGTAAGGTTTCCTGAATTTGAACTTGATAGTAATGCATATCTAAAATGAAAAGGCTGTTGCACTAAGGTAGCACTTAGGTGCGGCAGCTTTTTCAATTATGAAACATGAAACAGTGACGTTGGTTACTTGGAAAGGAGGCTTTAGATGAAGTTTTTCAGCGTTGACAGCCCGCTCTATAAGTTCATATCAACATTCTGGGTAGTTGTGAAGCTGAATTTTTTCTGGTTATTATTTTCATTGCCCATTGTAACAATCGGGGCTTCGACCACGGCAGCATTCGCTGTGGGGCTTAAGATGGCTGATGGAAGTGAAGGGTATATATTCCAAGCTTTCTGGGCTGCGTTTAAGGAAAACTGGAAGAAGGGTATTCCACTTGGACTATTAAATCTGCTGATAGCTTATGCGGTATATCTTGATTTTGAGCTTTTTGAAAAGCTTGAAGGCAATCCATTCATCTGCCTTGTGATGGGAATATTGGCGATAGCCATTGGAATAAGCGGTTTTATGTATTCCTATGCGCTGCTTGCGAGATATGAAAATTCTTTTATAAATACCATGAAAAATTCCTTTGAGATTTATACAAGGTACTTTGGACGCTCAATTGTGATGACGGCTATCGTTGCTCTTGAGGTTGTGGTCATGTTCTGGAATACAACTACAATGTATTTTATGATACTTATAGGGCCGGCCTGCATTATTTACACGATAAGTGCAGGTGCGTTATATATTTTTAAGGATATTGAACGAAAGGAGAAGGAAGGATAATGAGAAAATTATTTGGACGTGTGTGTGCGGTTGCCACAGCGGCGGTAATGATGGCAGGAACGATTATAGCACAGCTTCCGGTGGGTGTATATGCTTCGGATGATAAGGGGCTTGTCGCGGCAGCCACACAGCAGCCTTTCCGTGTGCTTACGGCACAGGAGATGGTTGAGGAGATGGGAGCCGGATGGAATCTTGGAAATACCATGGACGGACATACCGGGTTTACTCCTAATGAGACGCTCTGGCAGCATGTTGAGACAACAAAGCAGGTCATAAAGACCGTACATGATAACGGCTTTAATACTGTGAGGATTCCTGTTACATGGGGAACAATGATTGATGACGAGAACGGCTATGCAGTCAATGACAAATGGATAAGCCGTGTTCAGGACATCGTAGATTACTGCATTGAGCAGGATATGTATGTGATTGTCAACATCCATCATGATGGAGCAGAGCAGACAGGCTGGCTTCGGATTGCTTCGGATGACTTCGATTCCGTCAAGGAAAAATACAAGGCGGTCTGGAAGCAGATTGCAAAGAGGTTCAAGGACTATGATGAACACCTTATATTCGAGTCGATGAATGAGGTGACAGGTCCGGGAAACAACATTCAGTTCGATATGGACAGGGTAATGGAGCTTAATCAGGTGTTCGTTGACACTGTAAGAGGAACAGGCTCAAATAATGCATACAGGTGGCTGTCTGTTCCGGGAAGATACACGAACATAACCAATACAACGCAGTATGATTTCAGACTTCCTGAGGATACTGTCGAGAACAGGCTGTTCCTGTCTGTTCACTATTATAACTGGCTGTTCGGACTTGCTGAGAACACAACCTACACAGAGTGGACGAAGGATATGACCGATGAGCTTGTTGCAGAATTTGCACAGCTTGAGAAGTTCACATCACAGGGAGTTCCTGTAATAGTGGGTGAGTATGGTGCGGTTGATAAGAGAAATGAGGCGGACAGGGCATACCATTATGAGGTTGTCAACAGGATATGCAGCACAGGCATGATTGTGGCATGCTATTGGGATAACGGAGAATATGATCTTACAAAGGAGCCTACGGACTATAATTTCACCCTTATTGACAGGGAAAAATGTGAGCCTGTATATCCGGATCTGATTGCAGCTATACTCAGAGGAAAATATCTTGAAGGACCTGCCGACTGCTCAGACTTATCGAAGGGTACACAGATAGTTCCTATCACTGATTTCCAGATGGAGAAGGATGAGCTGTGCATCGAGGTCGGTGCACTTTACGAGACCTCAGTAAAGAATATTTTACCTGAGGATACGAACGATATTGTACTCTGGAAAACAGATGACCCTTCTGTTGCAACGGTATATGATGGACGTATCCGCGCGCGCGGAATAGGAACGACAACAATCACCGCATACAGCCAGAAGGATGGCGTAAGCAAGAGTATGACCGTAACTGTCATTGCCGGAAAGGGCGCGGAGGATATTGAGCTCTCCGTTCCTGAGCAGCTTGAACTCAATGCCGATTCGTATACATATATCGGTGCACATACAAATGACGCAAAAGAGTATTTTACCTACCGTTCCTCAAATGAGGACGTAGTGACCGTATCGCGTACGGGCAAGGTGCTTGCAAAGACAGACGGAGTTGCCTATGTGACAACAACCTCCTCGACAGGAAAGAGTGCTGTTACGCGTGTGGTTGTCGGACACAAGGCGGGTGCCAATGAGATATCGCTTGCGGTAAATGTATATTATAACGATAATGACAACTCATTTTTTTCCAATGAATACGGCAGGCCGATAACAGTAAATGGTGACGGCACATACACGCTTACCTTCAACTGTGACAAGGATTTATCCGATGATGCGGCAAAGGCCGGCGTTGACAGCTTAAGCCATATGACGGCAATCTATATCAAAGACCATGATGTTACACTTGGAGAGGCTAATAAGTCCAAGCTTTCGGCATGTAATATAATGTATGATAAGATTGTTGTGGACGGAACAGAGCTTACCATCACACAGACGGAGCCTAAGAGTGCACTCAAGTCCTCGGGGATATTCGATACCAATGACCCAATCAACTCATGGGATGGTTCCATGGTTGAAGAGGTTGTCGTAAAGAAGCATGTAGCTGATTTCAAGGATATTGAGAATCCTAAGACTATTGAGATAACCTTCACTTTATCCGGAATGGAATTCGAGGGTGCAGGTGAAGAGAATGCTGCAGAGGATGTCGCAATCGAGAGCATGGAGCTGGAGGTGGTCGACAATGCGGATGGCACATACTCTATAATTGCCAAGGTTACTCCTGAGAACGCGACGGAAAAGATATATTTTGCGTCCGAGGATGAGTCTGTTGCCGCAATATCACAGCCGCTTGCAGCAGTTGAGAACGGAAAGGCACAGGTGCTTGCGAATGCATTTAAAATAGGCGGTACCAAGATTACAGCGTATGCTGAAGGCATGGCGACAGCGGAGATTCTTCTTGGCGTGTCAGGTATTACACCGGCTGAGTCGGAGGCTGCTTCGGTCGGCGATATTATTCCTGCTCCTGAGGTAGATATAAGCCATGAGACCGATGAACAGCCGACAGAGCAGCAAAGTGAGACTGAGAGCACAACACCTGAGGAGACACAGACAAGTTTAGAGGCGGATAATACATCTGAGCCGGGACAGCAGACGTCTGCAGCTTCCTCGGGGGCAACCTTGAGCACAGGGGCAGCGGTGGCAATAATTGTCGGAGTTGTGCTTGTGGCAGGCATTGTGGTGGTTATATTGCTTAAGCCTAAGAAAGATAAAACGACAGAAAAATAAGATATCATAGACTTAAAATGACAGTAACATAACAGTGAAATAAAACATAGTAAAATAAAACAGCGAAAAGAGGCTGTTGTGAAATGAGTATATCCGGCATTTTTTTGCGATGAATACAGACAGGTATTTATGGCAGACAGTGCCGGATATTGTGATATGTGCTGCTTACTGACATTGTGATAAGTGCCGTTTCCTTGACATTATCATCGGTATATTTTATAATATTTTTACAAAATTTTACTGGGGGAAGACATGGAAACAGTTCTTATTGCAGATGATGAAAAGAATATTAGGGAAGGTATTAAATGCATAATAGACTGGGAAGAGTTAGGTTTCAAGGTCTGTGGAGAGGCAGCCAACGGTGAGGAGGCTTTAAAGCAGATATATGAGCTTCATCCCAGTCTTGTTCTTTTAGATATCAAGATGCCTAAGCTCACAGGACTTGAGGTGGTGGAGAATGCCAGAGAGCATGGGTATAACGGAAAATTTATAATTCTCAGCGGTTTTTCCGATTTTAAGTTTGCTCAGACAGCGATAAGACTTGGGGTGGAGAATTACATTACCAAGCCTATTGACGAGGACGAGCTTTCGGAGGCGGTAGTACGTATCGGTGAGCAGATAAAGGCGGAGAAGGAGAACGTGTCACATAATGAGCACTACAGAAAGAAGGCTAAGAAGGAGCTTCTGCATGATCTTGTGAGAAATCAGGTCGACAAGGATATGTTCTCGGCAAAGGAGCTTGGACTTGAAGCTTCGGTATATCAGGTTGTGCTATATGAGAACTTTGATATTGAAAAAGGTGTTAATATGCCTTATCAGTTCTCTGAACTTTTGAAGGTAACTAACAATGGCGGACAGTCATTTGAACATTTCATGGATGATGAATATAATGTCATAATACTGAAGGGAAGCTTTGCAATAGAGAAGTTTGAACGGTTCATCGAACACTATGAGAGCACGCCGCCACAGAAGGGAAGCCCCATGGATACCCTTTTTATAGCATACGGACGTCCTGTCAATGAGCTTTTTGATGTACATATATCGTATTCGGATGCGTATGCGCTTATAAAGAGGCGTTTCTTCTGCACGGAGGGACAGCACACGCTTGGCTTTGAGGAGCTTCCGCATGTCCGGGAGGCATTAGAGACACTTGATAAGACGAGAATAACAGATTATTGTACCAGGATAACGGATTACATACAGGCATTCTCAAGGCGCAAGGTCGCTGAGGTTCTGTTCAGCATTGAGGAATACTTATATAATGTTGATGCACCGATTGGTCAGGTCAAGTTGTTCCTGACTGATTTGTTTTTGCAGGTCAAGGAAAATATAAACAGGATATACAGCAACAACAATTTCACATTCCCACAGAACTCGGAGATTATAGAATACATATCATCGCGGCTGTACATGTATGATATAATAGAGTACATCTCAAAGCAGCTTGACATGCTTATGGGCAGCATGGGAAGCTCATCGCGTGAGAGTGTTCTCGACGATGTCCTGCACTATATCGACCACAATTATGCCACCAACATAAAGCTGGAGGTCATTGCATCGCTGTTCGGTTATAACAGCGCTTACCTTGGGAAGATATTTAACAAGACCGTCGGTGAGAGCTTTAACTCCTATGTCGACAAAGTTCGAATTGACCATGCCATAGAGCTTCTGATGGATAACAAGCTTAAGGTATATGAGATTGCGGAGCGTATAGGCTACAAGAACGTGGACTATTTCCACAAGAAGTTCAAGAAGTACATCGGGGTCAGCCCGGCGGAGTACCGCAATAAGAAGAGCGAGGAATGATTGACAGGGCGTGTTGGGACAGGGGTCAGACACC
>ULXW01048282.1_pt1 | contig 47271 bp, 38 predicted proteins | sample 1961661 | NCBI WGS metagenome assembly ULXW01 (sample SAMEA4835849, study PRJEB28245) | human gut metagenome | biome: gut microbiome; material: fecal sample | place: Denmark | collected 2008 | reverse complement strand
CTGAGTTCAGACTTCCAAAGTCAATCGTTCAGAAGGAAGTTGACACACTTAAAGAGCTCGGTGTTAAGGTTGAAACAAATATGGTTATCGGCAGAGTTCTCTCAATTGACGAGCTTATGGACGATTACGGCTTTGAGTCAGTATTTATCGGTTCTGGCGCAGGTCTTCCGAGATTTATGAATATCCCCGGTGAGAACCTTTGCGGTGTTTACTCGGCAAATGAGTTCCTCACAAGAACAAACCTTATGAAGGCTTATAAGGACGACAGCACAACTCCGATTATGCACGCAAAGAAGGTTGCAGTTGTCGGCGGCGGTAATGTTGCAATGGATGCCGCTCGTTGTGCAAAGCGTCTTGGCGCAGAAGAGGTTTATATTGTTTACAGAAGAAGCGAAGAAGAGCTTCCTGCCCGTAAGGAAGAAGTTGAGCATGCAAAGGAAGAGGGAATTATCTTCAAGCTCCTCAATAACCCTGTTGAAATTCTCGGCAACGAAGATGAGTTCGTAACGGGTATGAAGTGCATTAAGATGGAACTCGGCGAGCCTGACGCAAGCGGAAGAAGAAGACCTGTTGAAATCCCCGGCAGTGAGTTCGTTCTTGATGTTGACGCTGTTGTTATTTCAATCGGTACATCACCTAACCCGCTTATCAAGGCTACAACAAAGGGACTTGACACTCAGAAGTGGGGCGGTATCATCGCTGACGAAAACGGTCTTACATCCCGTGAGGGCGTATATGCAGGCGGTGACGCTGTAACAGGCGCCGCAACGGTTATCCTCGCAATGGGTGCAGGCAAAACAGCCGCAGCCGCTATTGACGAATACATCCGGAACAAAAATAAGTAATTTTTGTTCTGAGTTGAAAATGTAAAATTGAAAATGTAAAATTAAGGTCGGCGGTGTGCCACCGCTGTCTATTCGAGAAGATAGTTAGATAAAGAGATTGCATCAGATGCCCGAGAAAGGCTCTGATGCAATTTTTGTTATGTTAAAATTTTTGTCCGTATGGAAATCATTATCCGCCCAAACGGGTTGTGGGATTATACAAAACCTCGGCTCTTCGTGGTGTCAAGCCTCGTTGTTCTGTACTGTTTCCAAAAATAACTCTCACTCGTCTAATCCGTTCCAATCACTTGCGTGATTTACACGGTTTAGTCCTCGCCGGTCGTTATTTTTGGGTACAGAACCTCGGCTCTTCTGTTTTGCACAATAAATTAAATTTGTATATAGTCGGATTCTTTCTATTTTGGTATTGATTTTAGTATAAAATAGGTGTATTATGACTTTGATATGCGGACGAGTGAATTTTTTCAGTGGTCCGCACCTTGTTTTTAAATATTGGTTAAGAGGAAAATTTATGAGGATTATAATTGTTGGATGCGGAAAGGTTGGCTCTTCAATAGCGTCGGAGCTTAATTTGGAGGGACATGAAATATCCGTAGTCGATATTAACCACGGTGCAGTCGATAAACTTGCAAATTCGCTTGATGTTCTCGGCATAGAGGGAAACGGTGCAACATATGATGTGCTTATTGAGGCAGGCGCAGAGTATGCCGATTTGCTTATTGCCGCAACCGCAAGGGATGAAATCAATCTGTATTCGTGTCTTATGGCTAAGGCGGCAGGCGTTACCCACACAATTGCAAGAGTGCGTAATCCCGAATACACAAACGACCTTTACAGAATCAAAGAGCATCTCGGTCTTTCTATGGCAATCAATCCTGAACAGACCGCCGCTAATGAAATCAGTCGTTTGTTAAGATTTTCGGGTGCGCTTGAAATTGATTCGTTCTCAAAGGGCGTTGTTGAGCTTATCAAGGTAACTGTACCGCAGAATTCGTCAATTGTCGGAACTGCTTTGAGCAGAGTTGACAACCTCAGAGGTAAGGTGAGAATCTGTACGGTTGAGAGAGGGGATGAGATGTTCATTCCTAACGGTGATTTTGTTATTAACGGCGGTGACAGAATTTCTGTTGTTGCAAAGCCCGAAATTGCCGCAAAATTCTTTAAGCGTATCAGTATTGCAATCGGCAGAAGTAAGGATGTTATCCTTCTCGGCGGCGGCAAGGTTTCGTTCTACCTTGCAAAGACGCTTATTAAATCCGGTGCGAATGTCAAAATTATCGAGAAAAATCCCGAACGCTGCAACTTTCTTTCGGAGGCTATACCTGGGGCTGTTATAATTCAGGGCGATTGCATGGATCAGTCGCTGTTGCTTTCGGAGGGTGTTGAACACGCTGACGGCATTGCCGCTCTTATGGATTATGACGAAGAAAATATTATCATAACGATGTACCTAAAGGGCATTACAAAGGCAAAATTGATTACTAAGGTAAATAATGCGTCATTTGATCCGCTTTTGCATGATCAGAATTTTGAATGTATTATTCATCCAAAGAGCCTTACAGGCGAATATATTGCAAGATATATCAGAGCGATGCAGAATACGGGCGACAGCAATGTTGAATCGCTTTACCGCCTTAACGACGACAAGGTTGAGGCTCTTGAATTCAAGGTTAATGCGGAATCAAGGGTTACGAATGTTCCGATTATGAACCTTAATCTGAAGGCTAATCTTCAGATTATCTGCATTAACAGAGGCGGAAAAATTATTCTTCCGCAAGGTACGGATGTGATTAAACCTGAGGACACGGTAATTGTGCTTACCATGCAAAAAGGTCTTAGCAAGCTTGAAGATATTGTAAAGCGTTGAGGGGAGCGTAATGAATAAACGATTAATTGTGTATATCCTCGGCTGGGTTCTTATTGTCGAGGGTGCGGCTATGCAGATTGCAACCGTTACTTCATTTATATACGGCGAACACGAGGGACTTTATTTTCTTGGAGTAGGTGCTTTGTCGGCTCTTTTGGGATTGCTTGCCGTAAAAGTAAAAAAACCGAAAAATCCCGTGCTTTATCAGAAGGCGGGCTTTGCGGCTACTGCGTTAAGCTGGATTCTTATGTCTTTTGTAGGATGTTTTCCGTTCTGGCTGAGCGGTGAGATTCCGAGTTTTATTGACGCTTTTTACGAAACCGTGTCGGGCTTTACAACAACAGGTTCAACTATACTTACCGATGTTGAGGCATTGAGCCACGGAATGCTTATGTGGCGAAGCTTTCTCCATTGGTTGGGCGGTATGGGCGTAATCGTGTTCTTGCTTGCGATTATCCCGAAGCTCGGCGGTCAGCAGAATATTTTCCTTATGAAAGCCGAGAGCCCCGGTCCGATTGTGGGCAAGGCTGTTCCGAAAATGAGAAATTACGCAATGATGCTCTACGGAATTTATTTCGGCTTGACTGCACTTGAATTTATATTTCTGATTGTAGGCAAAATGCCTGTTTTTGACGCACTTAACATAAGCTTTGCAACGGCAGGTACGGGCGGTTTCGGTGTTACCAACGCAGGTATCGCTTCATACAGCAATTATCTGCAAACCGTTATTGCTGTATTTATGATGCTGTTCGGAATTAACTTTTCCGTGTATATCCTCATTCTTGCGAAGAAGTTTAAGCAGGCTTTCCGCATTCAGGAGCTGTGGGTTTATTTCGGAATTATCGTGCTGTCAACAGCCTTGATTGCGTTTAACATCAGGTCACTTTATCCGAGTGCATATGATGCAGTTCACCAGAGCTTTTTCTATGTTTCGTCAATTATCACGACAACAGGTTTTGGCTTGACGGATGTCAATAACTGGCCTGAATTTTCAAAAACTGTGATTATGATTATCACATTTATCGGCGCAATGGCAGGCAGTACAGGCGGCGGTTTTAAGGTTTCAAGAGTTATTTTGCTCTTTAAGGAAACACGAAAGGAGTTTTCACTCCTCATTCATCCGAGAAATGTTAAGACCGTTAAAATGGACGGCAAGGCGATTGACCACAACATTATGAGGTCAACTTCAATTTTCCTTGTGCTGTACATCGGAATCTTTGCGTTAAGCTGGCTTGTGCTTTCGCTTGACCGGACGGATTTTGTGACGAATTTCACGGCTGTTGCCGCAAATATCAACAACACAGGTCCGGGTCTTGGAATGGTTGGCCCTGTCGGCAACTATTCGGAATTCAGTATTTTGTCAAAAATTATTTTGATTTTCGATATGTTAGCAGGCAGACTCGAATTGTTCCCGTTGATGTTGCTGTTCGCCCCGTCTGCGTGGAAAAAATCGTAAGTAAATTGAAAAGATTATAATATAGATCGGGAAGACAGTTTGCAAAATGCAAAACAATGTCTTCCCGACTGTTTTTTATATGCGGAATTGTGCGAATAATTACAATACTACGCTCGGGCATAATATGTTTTTGATATTTACGAACTGTCTTCACGAACTGGGAAAGACGGTTTGCCGTCAATTTAAAAGCACATCGGCAATTGCGTTGCCCAACAGACTGCCCGAGTAGGTTGCCTCGTCAATGGAATTTGATTCTGTGCCGACTTCTATTAACAGCGAACCGTTGCAGACATATTCATTGTATGCAAAGTAGTCAAAATTCAGCGGTCTGGTCATATCGGGATAGAGGGTTTCGGCTTTGTCCTGAATTTTCAGGGCAAAGTTTAAATTTTCCTCCCAGCAGTCAAAACCCCGTTCACCATCCGTGTCGCAACCCGCAAGAATCATAATCTGCGCACCCTTTTTGCCGTTGTATGTAAACACGGGCTTAACCTTGTTTTCGTCCGTTCCGATTGCATCACGGTGCAGGTCGATAACAACCTTGATGTCGGGATATTTTTCAAGATTTTTATACACTGTGTCAACACTTCGGTCATACGAACCGTTGTAGGATTCGTCGTGAATTGTCGTGTCATGAACCGTTTTTATTCCACGCTTATTGAGCTGTTCGGTGAGTGCATCTCCGACTGCAACAACATTGAAATCGTTGTTGTTTGTGCGTGAATAAAAGCTGTCATAGAAAAAGTCAACATCTTCGTCAAGATATGCCTCGCTTGTGTGGGTGTGGTAGATTAGAACCTGCGGTGAGTTTATGCCCTTGTCAATTGAAAACGGCAGTTTTGCCGAGAGCAGTCCGTCAAAGTCAAGCGACAGTCCCGTTTTGTTTTTGACAAAGCAGTTGTCAACCTGAGTTCCCGTGTCGCCTATGGTGCGTTCCTCAACCGTGTATTTGTTCTCGCCGTCATGGTTGCCGTAGGAATCGTAATAGGTGCTTTTGTCACGCTTGTGATTTTTGGGGACTGTGGGTTCTGTGTCGGCTGATTCTGTGGGCTTTTGGTCGGAAGCCGTCGGCTTTTCCGTCTTTGAATTTTCAAGCTTGTATTCTCCGTTTGTGAGAGTAAAAGCGGCAGCGGCAAGTGCCGCAGGATTCTGTGATTCAAAGCAGAGAGGCAGTCTGTATATAACGCTTAAAACAGCCGTTGTCAACAGTACAACGGCTGTGCTTGCTTTTAAGGCTTTTTTCAGTTTCTTTTTTGATGTTCCTTCACTTTTCACAAAATCACCTGCAATCCGTACATATGTTGGCTATCGGTTTCTGCAATAAATATATGCCGTGCCGTAGGTGAATATGTGTAAATATGCGTGGATTTACATTAACGAGATGAGGTCGGGCAAATCAAATTCATTTTGCAGTGCTCCGTTGAGTGCAAAGGCTATGAGCCTTGAGGCTCTTTCCGTGAGCAGGTCAATTTCTCTCGGAATGACTACAAGCTGTCTGCCCTGCGGCATAAGCATTTTCTGCGTTTTTCGGTTGCAGTCATTGCCGAGAATGTCAGCCGCAAGTGTTTGTGCGTCAACAACGGTCGGCACTCCGATTGCAATAACAGGAACTCCGATTGTTTCCTTTGTGATTTTGGTTCGGTGATTGCCCACCCCCGCACCGGGTGAGATTCCCGTGTCGCTTATCTGAAGTGTACAGCCGAGCCTTTCGGTTCTGCGTGAGGCGAGTGCGTCAATTGCAACAACGGCTGTCGGTCTTATCCGCCGTACAATGCTGAGAATGTATTCGCCTGTTTCAATGCCCGTCTGTCCCGTGACTCCCGTCTGCATTACGGCAACGGGTCGAAGTCGGTCAAGTCCCGTTGAACGGGCAATTTCTCCGCCTATGTGACGGGTGGCAAGCACTCGTCGGCTTGTTTTCGGTCCGAGTGAGTCGGGAGTGATTTCCATGTTGCCGAGTCCTGCAACAAGCACAAGTCCGTTTACGGGCAACAGCCGTTTGATTTCATTGCCGACGGTTTCAAGCCGTTTGTCGGTTTCGGTAAAATTGTCGGTGAGTGACGGCAACTCAATTGTAATGTATGTGCCGATTTCCTTGCCGAGTGCCTGTCTTGCCTTTTGGTTTTTTACAATCAGCCGTGAAATTTCAAGACCGTTTTCACTGTATTTTTTGAATTCAATACCGCCTGTGTTTTCTCCTGCAATTTCTCTTGCCTCAATTGCAAGGTCGGTTCTGAACTGCAAAATAATCCCCCGTTTCACAAATTTGTTTGTATATTGTTATTATTGTGCAATTTTATATTATGTATTCTATTTACAAGACTATTTTGTTTTGTTATAATCTTAACGCAGGTATCTACTGCCTAAAAGGCAGTAGATACCCCCGAAATTCAGTTGACACTGAATTTCTAAGGAGCTGACGCTCCTCTGCGTAGATTGCAATCTATCACAAATTCCGCTCCTTGCAAGCAAAGCGGAAACTGCTCAGATTTAAATTCTTTATTATGAAGAAAAAGAGACAGATTATAATTCTAAAACAAACACACAACTTTACATTATATACAGGTGATTTTATGAACAAAAAATTTGCTGAAAAATTTACCGCAGTGGTTTCTGCGGTGTGTATGATTTCGGTCGGCATTGCAAGCGTAAATGCGGCTGAAATTGATGACGGTTTTGAGTCGGTCACAAAGAATGCACAATCTTCGGATTCGTCTTTTCCGTCTGCATATTCCGCAATCGGCTATTCGCTTGTTGACGAAAACGGACTTCCGAGTAATTTCAGCTCAAAAAAACTCGGCTTTGTAACACCTATCAAGGCTCAGCAGTATAACGATTGTTGGGCGGTTGCAGGCACAGAAGGCTTTGAAACAAAGCTTTTGAAGCTTGGCTATCCCGTTACCGAGATGTCACATGACCACGCAAACGCAAGTTCCACAACACAGACAAACGGCAAGGGCTGGCAGAGAAAATACCGTGACGGCGGATTTACAAATATTTATCCCGGCTATCTCACCTCATGGCAGGGCGGTGCAGAGATTGCCGATGTCGGTAAGATTGATTTTTCAAAAAATATTCACGGCGATGATATGACAGCCGACAAGACTAAATACGGCACAACAAAACTGCGTTATCTTGACGGTGCTGATTCAAACGAAATCAAGCAGGCAATAATCGACAACGGCTCGGTGACAGCGTCATATGCCACATCAAACAAGTGCTTTAACAATGCAGGCACAACCTACTTTATGCCGCAGTCATATGACGGCGACTATGTCGGTCACACAATCAGCATTGTGGGTTGGAACGATAATCTCAGTAGGTACAGATTTTCTAACGGAACAGGTGTGTTGCCGCAGAACAACGGAGCATGGCTTGTGCGCAACAGCTGGGGCGACAACAACACAATGGGCGGTTATTTCTGGCTTTCATATGAGGATAAGTACATTTTCGGCGAAAAGTATTCCCCGAATTTCACAATTGACGAGGTGACGGAGATTACCGACGATATGACATTGTTGCAGGATGAACGCTACGGTGCTACATACAGCTTTGATTATGTTGACAGCAACGACATTACATTCATCAATTGTTTTGATTTTGGAGAAAACAGCCGTACACTTGATAAGGTGCTTTTTGAAACAAAGAGCAACGGTGCGGATTATGAGATTTACTACATTCCCGTAAGGGACGGCGTTCCCTCAAATGATGAGAGCGAATGGAAGTCTGTTGCATCGGGTAAGGTTGCATACAGCGGTTATCAGTCTGTTGATGCAAACGGATTTGTTGCACCGCTCGGAAGAGGTGCAGTCGGTGTGAGAATCAAGACAAATTCAGAGGAATCAAGTCAGCTTGGTGTAGGCGAATGGCTTACAAGTGCAACGAAAATGACATTTCTCAATGATTCATCTTACGGTAACAGCTACATTAAATATGACGGCACAACATGTGAACTGCTCGACTGGTACAAAACCGAGAGAGATGATGCGCTCGGCGGTACATTTGTTATCAAAGCTGTGGCGCTCAAAAATGATAAGATTTTGAACGGCGATGTTGACCTTGACGGAGATATTACCGTTAAGGACGCAACCACTGTTCAGAAGTATATAGTAAAGCTTGAACAGCTTGACAACACACAGCTTTGCAATGCCGATTGTGACGGTGACGGAGATATCACGGTTGCCGATGCCACGAAAATTCAGAAAATAGTTGTGGGAATTAATTAAAATTGAAAGTTGAAAATGGAAAATTGAAAATTGCGGTCGGGCAGACAGTTTGCAAAATGCAAATCATTGTCGCCCGACTGTTTTTGTATATATAGAAGTTGCGTTTAAATGTAGGGGCGAACCGTGTATGCCTGCAAGTAATGGTATAAATTATATGTTAAAACAAATTTTATAAATGTCACAAACCCGTAGGGGCGGTCATCGGCCGCCCGCCTTGATGAATGTTTATGTTTATACATATATTTTTGATGTGATGAAAATTGTGTATTCAATTTTGCACGCAATGCGTGCAATCGTGTGCGTTGGACACGAACGGGCGAACATGGTTAGCTCCTACAAAATAGCGGTAACTTTGTGATATTTATACAGTTTATTTCTATCACAATGTTTGTGTCTTTACTTGCGGGCGTCCAATGAACGCCCCTACGAGCTGTAACTTTTACTTGACAAAATGTACGAACAAATGTACTATAAGATATATAATTATTTTTACAACAAAACCAACGGCACGGGGTGATATTATGAACAAACCGCTTGCGGACAGGATTCGTCCAAAGACAATTGATGACATTGTGGGACAAAAGCATCTTATTGCGCCCGACAGACCTTTGCGTAAAATTATTGAAAGCGGAGATATTCCGAATCTTATTTTCTACGGTCCTTCGGGGGTTGGAAAAACTACGCTTGCCACATATATTGCCAAAAAGACAAACCGTACACTCAAAAAGCTTAACGGCACAACGGCTTCAACTGCCGACATAAAGGAGATTGTTGCACAGCTTAACACTTTTTCGGGGCTTAACGGAATTCTGCTCTATCTTGACGAAATTCAGTATTTTAATAAAAAGCAACAGCAGACTTTGCTCGAATACATTGAAAACGGCAGCATCACGCTGATTGCCTCAACAACCGAAAATCCGTATTTTTATGTATATAACGCAATTCTGAGCCGTTCGACTGTTTTTGAATTTAAGCCGGTTGAGCCGGATGAGGTTGAAAAGGCGGTTTACCGTGCAAGTGATTTTCTTGCCGAGGAGAGCGGTACGGATATTGAAATGCCCGAAGAATGTGCAAAGAAAATAGCATCGGGTTGCGGAGGAGATGTTCGCAAGGCTATGAATGCCGTTGAGCTTTCCGTGATTGCAACAGATGAAATTGACGGAAAAAAGGTTGTAAGACTTGAAACCGTTGAACAGCTTGTGCAGAAAAGTGCGGTCAGATATGACCGTGAGGGCGATGAGCATTACGATATTATTTCGGCTTATCAGAAAAGTATGCGTGGAAGCGATCCCGATGCCGCACTTCACTATCTTGCAAGACTGCTTGAGGCAGGCGATCTGCCGAGTGCGTGTCGCAGACTTATGGTGTGTGCGAGCGAGGATGTGGGACTTGCGTATCCACAGCTTTTGCCGATTGTAAAGTCGTGCGTTGATATAGCACAGGCTGTCGGACTTCCCGAGGCGAGAATTCCGCTTGCCGATGCCGTGGTTATGGTGTGCAATGCCCCAAAATCCAACTCGGCATATATGGGTATAAACAGAGCTTTGGCTGACATAAGAACGGGTAACTCGGGACCTGTACCCAGACAATTGCAGAACAGGCACTGTGACGGAGAGGACAATCCAAACAAGGGACAGTTCTATCTTTATCCCCACGATTTTCCGAACCATTATGTTGAGCAACAATATCTGCCCGATGCCCTAAAGGACAAGAAGTATTACGAATACGGCAGGAATAAAAACGAGCAGGCGTTCAAAGCCTATTGGGACAAAATCAAAAAGAAGTAATCAAATAAAAATTTTTTGACATGAAACTGCAAATAAAGTCAGATGTTGCTAACCGAACATCTGACTATTTGCTTTTATTATCCTGTTTTTTTGCTAATTATTGTTTCATTGTCTATTATGCACAATTTGAATGTGAATAATTTGTGACGCAAGAAATTTTATTATTCTTTAAAGGAAAATTATTAGCGGTTCAATATTGTAGAATTAAAGAGTAATTGTGGAGTAGTGTTGAGTAGCTTCACACGTGCAACAAAAAAATAATTCTGGAGGAAATCAAAATGGTAAAAAGACAACACAAAATCATGTGCCTTGTGCTTTGCCTTATGCTGGCGGTTTCAACCGTATTCGTCGGTGTAGTCAGTGCTTCTGCTGCAACAGGCGATACTGTTTACGTTAGAGTAAACAACGGCTGGTCAAAAGTTAACTGCTATATGTGGACTGACGGCCTCGGCAACAACGCATCTTGGCCGGGCAAGGCAATGACAAAGGTTGAAGACGGCGTATATTCCTACACTCTTGACAAGGATTATACAAAGGTAATCTTCAACGACGGCTCAAATCAGACAAAAGACCTTACATACCCGGGTCACGGCAAAATCTATGACCTTTCAAAGGGTACATGGTCGGATTATGCAGGTGCTCCTTCACAGGGTCCAACTGTTCAGACACCTACAAGCGCAACAACTGCAACAACTGCTACAACAGCAACAACTCCCAGCGGTGAAGGCACAACTGTTTACCTCAACAACGAGGCAGGTTGGGCAACACCGGTAGTTTATATGTGGAACGGCAGTACTGACAGCAACGGCTCATGGCCGGGCGTAAAGATGACAAGCATCGGCGGCAACATCTATCAGTACACCGCATCAAAGTCATATGCAAAATGCATCTTCAGCAACAGCGGTCAGTCACAGACATCAGACCTTACTGCAAAGGACGGCTATATATACAACAACAAGACTAATCAATGGTCTGTTTACGATACAAGCCCTCTCCAGGTTAAGGAATTCACTGCTGATCCTGCATCAAACATCTACACAGGTACAGATGTACAGCTTTCTGCAACTGCTGCCAATAAGAGCGGCGCAGCAGTAAGCTACAAGTTCTCTGTTACTAACGCACAGGGCGGAACATCAACACTTTCCGACTTCTCTTCAGCAAAATCAGTAACATGGACTCCTACAGTTGCAGGTGAATACACAATTACATTTGACTTTAAGGACACAGACGGCAACACAAACAACCGTACAATGACTCTTGAAGTTAAGGACGACTCAGCACTTGTTAAGCCAATCATCAAGAGCGTTACTCCTGCAAACCTTAACCTTATCAAGGTTAACTCAACTGCTACTGTAACAGTTAAGGCAGGCGGCGGTAAGACAGGTACTAACCTTCTTTTCTACAAGTATGTTGTAACTGATCCTAACGGCGCTCAGAACACACCTTACTACACACTCAACAACATTTACACATTCGTTCCTAAAATGAAGGGTGAATACAAGGTTAATGTTTATGTACAGAGTTCTGACAACAGCACAATAAACAAGACTTATGCTTACACAGCTGCAGACGATGTTACTGAGCCTACAACAGTTGTTGTTCCTACAACTGCTCCTCAGCCAACAACAGTTCAGCCTACAACTGTTAAGCCTACAACTCCACAGCCAACAACTGTTAAACCTACAACTCCTCAGCCAACAACAGTTCAGCCTACAACAGCTCCCGAAAGACTCCGTGGCGATGTTGACGGTGACGGAGATGTAACTGTTATTGACGCAACATATCTTCAGAAGTCAATTGTAGGACTTTCGGATGTTCCGGCTCTCGAAACACTTGACCTCAAAATTTGCGACCTTGACGGTGACGGTGCAATCAGTGTTAAGGATGCAACAATCATTCTGAAAATCGTTGTAAACCTTGATTAATCCAAACATTAAGTAAAAGAAAGATTGGAGATATACCTATGACAAGAATAAAGAAGCTGTGCGCACTTGTTCTTGCTGTGATGATGGTTGTAACCGCAGGAGTAATTTCTGTAAATGCAGCTCAGAGTTCCGACTCTGACGCTGTATCTGCGGATACAACAGAAACAGGCATCACAATTCATGTAAGAATGAGTGACGGTACACAGCCATATGTATATTTGTGGAACTCGCTCCCCACAAACAGCGCCATGTCAAAGTCTTACCCCGGTGAGAAAATGACAAAGGGTGACAAGTGGTATAACTACCATGTAGCAGATGTTACAAAGGTAAATGCCATTGTTACAGACGCTGACGGCAAGCAGTATTCTTCGGAGAAAAAACTTGAATCTGCTGCAAGCGCAGACTGGTACTGTGAAAACGGTAAATGGTCAAAATACAACCCTGACGAGCCGGATCCGGTTGGCAGCGTTGATATGCGTGAAGAAACAATCTACTTCGTTATGACAACCCGTTTCTATGACGGCGATACAGGCAACGATGTTCACTGCTGGGATGACGGCACAGCCGGCAACGGTGATGACGACCCTGCATGGCGTGGTGACTTCAAGGGTCTCGGTGAAAAGCTCGACTACATCAAGGCTCTCGGCTTCAGCGCAATTTGGGTAACACCTGTTGTTACAAACGGATCAGGCTATGACTACCACGGCTATCATGCTATGGATTTGTCAACAGTTGATGCTCGTTATGAAAGCTCAGACTACACATACGAGGATCTTATTCACGATGCTCACCAGAAGGGCATGAAGATTATTCAGGACGTAGTTCTTCAGCACACAGGTAACTTTGGTGAAGCACACTTCTGTGATCTTTTCACAAAGGATACAACTAAAGACCTTGGCAACCTTCAGGAGTCATTGATTCCTACACAGTATCTTCTTGATACATACGGCCTTAAGTCACCTGAGGAATACTGGGCTCAGAAGCCGGGTGTTCAGTATCAGCAGAGACTTAATCTTATGAAGAATGTTACTTACTCAGGCGACAACGGTAACTCAACCGGTCCTCAGCCTGCAGCTCAGGACTTCTCTATGAATAAGATTTCACAGAGTGATACTTATAACCCGAACAACTACTATCATACAGGCTATTTCCAGAGTCCTAACTATGATGACTGGACAACAAAGTTCAGCCAGATTGCAGGCGACTGCGTTGACCTTAACACAGAGAACCCTGCAGTTGCAGAATATGTTGTAGATTCATATTCAAAGTATATGGATATGGGCGTTGACGGCTTCCGTGTTGATACTGTTCGTCACATTCCGAGAGTATCTCTCAACATTATGTTCAATGATCAGCTTATGGACGCTGCTAAGGCAGCAGGCAAGCCTAACTTCTATATGTTCGGCGAAATCTGCACAAGATACACATCAGTTTGGTATCGTGGCCATGCCGAGGAGTCAACTCCTTACTACACATGGAAAGAGTCTAACTCTAAGTGGGCAGACAGCTGGAACTGGGGCACATCAGCTTCAGACATCAACGACAACATGAACCTCGTTCTTCAGCATTATCTTGAAGAAGATAATTACAACGGTGATATGGATTCTACACAGCCAAAGAGCGACAACGCTTTCCTTGACGGTATTACATATCACGGTTCCGACCGTTCTATGGCATCAGGCATGGATGCAATTGACTTCCAGATGCACAGAATGTTCGGTAGCGCTAAGAACGCTTATAACTTCGCTGTTAACAACGACCAGTATTACAATGATGCAACATACAGCGTAATGTATGTTGATTCACACGACTATGCTCCTGAACAGCCGGATGAAACAACTCGTTTCACAGGCGGTACACAGACATGGGCAGAGAATATGGATCTTATGTTCACATTCCGTGGTATTCCTTGCGTATACTATGGTTCAGAAGTTGAGTTCAAGAAGGGTGAGCTTATTGATAAGGGTACACTTATTTCTCTTGAAAACTCAGGTCGTGCATACTTCGGTGATTATCTTGAGGGTACTGTAAACGCTACTGACTTCAGTGAGTACACAGCATCAGGCACTGTTGCTGACACTCTTGCAAGCCCGCTCAGTAAGCACCTTTCAAAGGTTAATGCTATTCGTCGTGCTATCCCCGCTCTCCAGAAGGGACAGTACACAGCATCAAGCACATATGTAACAGGTGGCGATATGTCTTATGTTCGCCGTTATACTGACGACAACACAGACAGCCTTGCACTCGTTTCAATTTCTTCAGGTGCAACATTCAAGAACATTCCTAACGGCAAGTATGTTGACGCTGTTACAGGTGATGTTAAGTATGTTACTGACGGTACACTTACAGTTCCGGAACTTGCTAAGGCTAACATGAGAGTTTATGTATGCTGCGCAAGCGGATTTACAGGTATCGACGGTCAGATCGGCGGAGATTCTGCTTACGCTAAATAATGCGGAATATTCCACACTCAACACGATTCTGATTCTGTAATCAAAATTAATTACGGCACTCCGAGTAAAATCGGGGTGCCGTTTTTTTGTTATTTTATTTGTTCGTAATATTTTAAAAAATGTGCTTATAATAAAAGTGTATCCGAAGTGTTATGTCAGCATAAAAATGCTTGACAAAAAACCTTTTGAACGAAAATACAAATATTCCACGCTTAAATATTTCCATAATATTCTCGGTATAGAATAACAATCGGGTAGCAGAAGTTTACATTCAGTAAATCTGTTACCCGATTGTTCTCTTATGTTTTTTATTGTTATAATCTGCACTCAAAAATTTCGTTGGTGTCGGAAAATCCATGTGATTTATACCATTCTGCTGAATTTTCGCTTGGCCATGCAAAGACAAGTTCGCAGTTGATTGACGAAAGGTAGTTCTTTACATAATCGAGCAGTCGAGTGCCGATGCCCTTGCCACGATATTCTTCAAGCGTGAACAACTTTGTGAGATACGCAATAAATTCACGCTTTGCATTCGGGGTGGGAATTGTCGGAATAAGATATACAAACATTGCCGAAAGAATTTTCGCATTCTCATCTTCCGCAACGAAGATTTTATATTCCTTGTTTGTGTATAAAAAGGCAACGAACTCCTCGATAAATACCGATTTTGTTACACCGTCGGTGTTGTGTTCACCGTAAGTTTCGTCGTCCTCAACAGCATGAGTCCATCTCATTTCCGCAAGCTGAACGAAATCTCTGTCCTGAACCTCTCTTATTACCATGCTATCACCTCATCAAATTATTTTCAACTTAAGTATAACACAAATTTCTGCGATTACAAGGATGCAATTCGTCAGTATTCGCTCTCGATTCCACTCATCGCAGTTATTCATTTGGTATTGTTCCTTGGGTATTTTTCTCTTAGTCTTTTTCTATGGGTATTATTAGGCTTCAAATTCTGAAGGGGACGGGTTCAAATTCTGAAGGGGGGAGGTGTAAATTCTGACCCCCATGGGTGTAATATTTGAAGTAGGGGGGTGCAGTATTTTACATGGGGTATGAAGTGATATTCGCAGAGTGTGTCGTTGCAGATTATGAGGTGGCAGAGTTTTCGTTTTTGTAATATTCGACAAGGTTGTCCCTGCCGAAACCTTCGTCATAAAAATTCGGGTTGAGCGAGAACAGATAGGACGATGACTGAATCTTGCCGTATTTGCCGACCGTAAAACCGCCCGATTTGGTAATGATTTTTCTTTTGCAAAGGAATTTTATGCTTTCCCTAACGGTGTTGTCGGAGATTGCACAGGCCTCTGCAATGGTGTGTATGGACGGATAACAGGTGTTCGATTCGTCACAGCATTTGAGTATGTAGCATAAAACAGCGAACTGTTGCGGTTTTAGGTTGAGGTCAAACACCTCGTTTGGTACCATGAAAAAGTTAGTCATAAAATCGCCTCCGCTTATAAGCACAAAAGGCGAAAAAATGTATATTTTAATGCAATTTTTGAAAAATTTAACAGAGTTTTTCTTTATACGGCAAATAATAAAGATAATTTTAGTTACTGTTTTCACAATTCAGTAGGTGATCCGATGAACACTTGCAAGTAACGGTACAAATTTTATGGTAAATTAAATTATATAAATGTCGGAAATTTACCGCTACATTAGAATACACAATTTTCATCACATCATAACATACACATAAAACAAATAATTTCATCAAGGCGGGCGTCCAATGAACGCCCCTATGGCTTGTTTTATGTTTGCACATAAAACAAAGGTCGAACACTGTTCGCCGCTACATTGAATGGTGCGGACGATGACAATGTTACGCTCGGGCATAATATGTTTTGCATTACAGAAACTATCTTCACGAACAGAGAGCAATTAGCACAAAGCAAATCTCGGGAGTCGTAACTTTGGTTATATTAAACTGTCTACACGAACAGGGTGCGGTGACACACCGCCGCTTGACAATTTTAGAGTTGCGATATATAGTATAGTCAAGGGAAGAGATTAACGGCAAACGCCGTAAAAATTGTGGGGTGAGCAGATGAAAATAACACTTAATCCCGACAAAGAAACAGTAAAGACAGTTAAAGAGGGCTTGAAGAGGACAGGCGGTTACTGCCCGTGCAGAATTCAGCGTACAGAGGAATACAAGTGTATGTGCAAGGAATTCAAGGAGCAGATTGCCGATCCCGATTTTGAAGGCTTTTGTCATTGTATGCTTTACTACAAATCTAAAGATTAAAATAACCGAACAGGAGGATTGTTATGGAAATAGAGCTTTACAAAGAAACTTTTGAGCAGGAGGTTTTGCAGTCGGATATCCCCGTGCTTGTAGACTTTTGGGCAACATGGTGCGGTCCGTGCAAGATGATTGCCCCGATTGTGAAAGAAATCGCTGACGAATATGACGGCAAAATTCTTGTCGGCAAGGTTAATGTTGACGAAGAACCCGACCTTACAATGCAGTATAATGTGTCGAGTATCCCGACTCTTATGGTGTTCAAAAACGGTCAGCTTGTCAACAAGGCAGTAGGCTATCGTGAAAAAGCCGAAATTCTTAAAATGCTCAAGTAAATATACCGACTATAACACAAAACCGTGTGTACAGAAAAAGTACACACGGTTTTTTTATTTGTCAGATTAAAGTGATTGTGAAAATTCTGAAATCTTATTTTGTATTATCTTTATTGTTTCTTCATTTGAATAAACAATTTCGGAATCAACAAGGCTTGTTGCAAAATCATAAAAGGGTTTTGCAAATCCACATTCATTAAGTTTAAAAACAGAGTGGCTGTTTTTTTCATCGGACAGAAGAAGGAAAAAGTCGTTAATCTGACCGGTCCCGCAATAACGAAGATTCTTCGGTAAATGGAGTTTGTCTTCACGAATAAGATGCAGACTGCTTTGCTTTAAATTTATTGCGGATTTGCAAAGTTCATTCAAGATTTTTATTCGATATTTGGGCGGAATAGGATTGTAGGCAATTTCGGGTATCTCGGTTATTCTGCCCGTCATAAGAAAATTGTCAAGCCCTCGTTCGGTAAAAATTGAAGTTTTTAACATAAAGTTGCGGTATTGCGAAAGACAGCTTTTTGCACGGTCAAATATGACGGGAAAGTTTGGAATGTCCTTTCTCATGCACATTTCAATTAATTCATCACCCATATACGGCGTTACGCATGGTTCGTATTCAATGGTAATCAAATTTGTGTTTGCAATGTCGTAGTGCCGCAAATGCTCAACATAAATACTGCTGTATCCCATAAGCGTGTTGATATCGGCAATCAGAGCATAGGAGTTATTTATTTTTTGTTCAAAGAGTTCTTTGTGAAGTTTGATTATGTTTTTATCCTGAGTTATTACAGCACTTCTTTTGTCATATGAAATCGTAATAAGGTAGTTGTCGGTAACAATAAAATATGGCAGAACGGAGCTGTTTGTTGTTTTATCGTAGTAGTAATAAGCACGGTAATCTGTTTTGCTGAGAAAAATCGGATAAATTTTGTTTATCATGTTTATGTTTGAATAGTAGTTATCATAGGAGTCGTCATAAGGTTTAAGACCGAAAATATGACATACCGACAAACCTGCTATGTCGGTTATACTTTTTAATAAATTGTTAATGGGTGACTTGTCTTCGAAAATATCGCCGTACATATATATGGTGTTATTTTCAACAGCTTCCTGTCGCAATATGGTTTCAATTGCGTTATAGGTGTCGGTTTCGCCTTTGATAACAGCAGGATATTCTATATTAAGCGATATTTTAAAACTCCGTTCGATAGGGCAATGCTTAACCTCGAAAATGTTATACAGATTTTCGATAAAATTTGCCGTGCAGATTCTGCTTTTGTACCTGTCTTCGCCTATAATTGCTATCTCATATTCTTTTGTTAAATTAAATTTTTCTTCGGGAGAAAGACAGAGCGAGGCACAGATAAGTTCAAGTTCCTCCATGGTGGGCAGTTTTTGACCGCTCTTAATACGCTGGAGTTTTGTCCGTTCAATACCCGTGATTTTGCTCAATCTGTATATAGTTGTATCTCCGACAGCTCTTTGAAACTTTTCACAAAACGACATAATCATCACCACAATCAGTTATAGTACATATAACAATAAGATACGTTTATTATTACATAAAATATAATTACTGCCTGTACTTTTGATATAACTATTATACTACAAACAAAATAGCAGGTCAATGTAACTTGCGGTAAAAAATATGTCAAAAAAACACGAAAAATATGTTCTTATTTACTGCACACAAAATTGCACATATTGAGATAGTGAATTTTTATATGTAAAATATTTGATAAAGGAATTAATGAGAGGGGGAATATTTTTGGGTACGATAAAAGGACAGAAAAAAAGCAACCGAACCGTCATAATAAAAAACGGCTCGGTTAATCGGCGTCAAAGATATTTTAGTGCTTCCGAAGTCTTTCAAGCTCTTTATCAATTATCATTGCAACAAGTTCTTTTCCATGAGAATCAAGCTTTTTGAATTTGTTGTAAATTATATTATACTCCTCTTCATCCTGTGCTGATTTTCGGTCAAGTGAAACATTGCAAAGGTCGTTAACGGTAAGATTAAAATAATCGGCTATTTTAATAAGTGAATCAACGGATACTCCTTTTTTACTTTTTAATGAATCATTTAAGGTGGTGGCCGCAATTCCGATTTTTTCTGCAAGCTGGCGAATTGACATATTATTTTTTGTCAAAAGGAACCTGATATTTGAAGAAGAAATTTGTGCATAATCAGTTGTGTTCATGGCATAACCTCCTTTTCTCATAATTATAGCCGTTTATCTGTCTATAATCAATTACAAAATAGAAATTGTATGGTAAGTTTTTTGTTTGATATTGACAATAAACACGAAATCGTATAAAATTAAGTAGTAAATAAACGAAAATTCGGGCGGTGATATAATGAATTGCGTTTTTCCATTAATAAAAAAGGCTATTGAAGAAGGAAATATCACTGTTGATGACATTGCAAAAAGTGTTGGCGAAGATGTTGTGATTATAAAGGAAAAGCTATGCGGTAAAGAGGATTTTATTATCAATGAAGCAATGACCATAAATATGGAGCTGTTTCCGGATATTCCTTTTAAAACTTTATTTTCACATTATAAAAACGATTAGTTATCAGGTATTTTTGCAGAATCGTGCTGTTTGTCCGAAAAATCGGTCGTCTGTCGGTTTTTTGGGAAGCTTGCTGAAATTCTGCTAATATATAATCAAACCAGCGGAAATAACCGCACAAACAGGAGGAGTAAAAAATGATCTCAAAAACAAAAAGCAAAAAAAGCTTTGCAAAACTCTTGCTTTCATTAGCGTGCGTTCTGTGTATGGCATTTTCGGTTGTTATTCCGGTTAATGCCGAAGCAGCCAACGCAAGTGTAACAAAAGTAAGCGAAAGTCTTGTTCAGGTAAGAATGATTTACAAGAAAGACAGCCGTGATAAGGGTACACCTATTCAGGGCGGTACAGGTTTTCTTATCAACGGCAACACAGTTCTCACATGCGCTCATGTTGTTGATGTAAATGACGATGTTAAGGCAATTTGTAAAGATATTTTCGGTTCAAATTACAGCATTGACAACCTGAGCCTTGAAGTTGTTGTTTCAGGTGATGTAACAATCCCTGTTAAGGTTAAGAAGGAAAGTCAGGAAATGGACTTTGCAATTGTAAACCTTACCGAGATGATGAACAGAAGAACACCCGCTGTTCTCGGCGACAGCGACAGTGTTGACAAAACACAGGTTGTTTATGCTCTCGGTTTCCCCGCAGCAGTTGCAGAGCTTCAGAACAAAAATACATATACAAGCGATGATGTAACAATCACAAGCGGTGAGGTTTCAAAGATTACTTCATCTGACGGTATTGATTATATTCAGCACGGTGCAATTCTTAATAACGGTAACTCGGGCGGTCCTCTTGTAAATGAGAACGGCGAGGTAGTTGGTATCAACAAGGGTACAAAGAGCAACTACTACTATTCCGTAAGCATGAATCAGGTTAAGAATATCCTTGACGAACTCGGCGTTGAGTATCAGAGCGGTACGGGTGCATCTGTAAGCAAAGGTGAAACAGTCGCACCGGAAACAGAGGAACAGCCGGCAACAGAGACAGTTGCTCCCGCAACAGAGAAACAGGAAGCTACAACAACTGCAGTTGCTTCAACAGATAAGAACAACGACAACGGCGACTCTTCAAAGATGATTATTATTATTGCAATTGCCGCAGTAGCTGTAATCATTATTATCGTAGTAATTATTATTATTGTTTCAGGCAGCAAGAAGAAGTCTAAACCCGTAAGAAATGTTCCGAACGGTCCTTCAGGTATGAACAGAGGTCCTTCACCTTATGGCAACCAGCCTCAGCCAAACAGAGGTTCATCACCTTACGGCAATCAGCCTCAGCAGAGCGGTGCTTACAGACCTAATGTGCCGAGTCAGGGTGCTGCTCCGACAGTTCCGAACAATGAGGGTGCAGGTCAGACAACCGTTCTCAACGAAGGTGCAGGCGAAACAACAGTTCTCGGTTATCAGCCGACAGGCGCTGTTCTCGTGAGAACTTCAACAAACGAGAGAATCAGCATCAACAAGCCCGAATTTGTAATCGGTAAGGAAAGAAGAAGAGTTGACTATTGCATCAGCAATAACAATTCTGTCAGCAGAGCACATGCAAAGATTAAGGCTCGTGCAGGCAAGTTCTTTATTTCAGACCTTGGTTCAACTAACTGCACTTATGTAAACGGAAACAAGCTTACTCCGAATCAGGAAGTCGCTCTTAGCAACGGTGACAAGATTAAGATTTCTGATGAAGAGTTCCAGTTTATGGGCTGATTAAGCAGGTATTAATATGAATTATTTAACAGCAGTACATACAGATGTAGGAATCAGGAAGAAAACAAATCAGGATTCGGCTCTTGTTATGGAGGCAACAACCGACAAGGGAAATGTATTATTGACTGTTGTTTGTGACGGTATGGGCGGCCTTGCTAAAGGTGAGGTCGCCAGTGCTGCCGTTATAGATGCGTTCAGTAAATGGTTTGAAAATGATCTTCCGAAAATTGTAGGTTCACCCGATATGAAAGATATGATTTTCCGTTCATGGGAAAAGATTGTTTTTGATATGAACCGAAATATTTCTTCTTTTGGAAGAAGAACGGGAATAAGTCTTGGTACTACCGTTGTTGCCTGTCTGTTTGCAGGCAATGAATATTATATCGTAAATATCGGCGATTCAAGAGCGTATTGTTTCAGCGACAGAACATATCAGCTGACCAAAGACCAGTCGTATGTTCAGCGGGAAATTGATATGGGCAGAATGACGCCCGAAGAGGCTGAAACCTGTCCGAAAAGAAATGTTCTTTTACAATGTATAGGTGCAAGCGAATACATTGAACCCGCATTCTATAACGGCAGTATGGTGTCGGGTCAGATATTTATGCTTTGCTCCGACGGATTCAGACATGTTATCACCGATGAAGAAATGTATGAAAGACTTAATCCGTTTGTGCTTAACAATGAACAGCAGATGAAAGATAATGCAGTTTATCTTACCGAGCTTGATAAATACAGAAGAGAACAGGACAACATTACGGTTGTTTTAGTAAGGGTAGAGTGAGAGTATGCTTGAGATTGGTTCCGTAATCGACGGAAAATATAAAATACTTAATGTAGTTGGCAAAGGCGGTATGAGCGTTGTTTACCTTGCCATGAATGAAAGGGCAAACAAACAATGGGCAATCAAAGAAGTTCGTAAAGACGGTATGCAGAGCTTTGAGGTTGTAAAGCAAAACCTCGTTGCTGAAACCGATTTGTTGAAAAAACTTAATCATCCGCATTTGCCAAGTATTATTGATGTTATCGACTGTGACGATACATTCCTTATCGTTATGGATTATATCGAGGGTAATCCGCTCAGCAAGGCTCTTGAAACGAGCGGCGCTCAAAATCAGGACGATGTTATTGAGTGGGCTAAACAGCTGTGCGATGTTCTTGGATATCTTCATTCAAGAAAACCCCCGATTATTTACCGTGATATGAAACCGTCAAATGTTATGCTCAAGCCGGACGGAAATGTAATGCTCATTGATTTTGGTACGGCACGAGAGTTTAAGTACTCAAGTGTTGCCGACACAACCTGTCTTGGTACACAGGGATATGCCGCACCCGAGCAGTTCGGCGGTCATGGACAAACCGATGCGAGAACGGATATCTATTGTCTCGGCGCTACTATGTATCACCTTGTAACAGGACATAATCCTGCAACACCTCCGTATGAGATGTACCCGATTCGCCAATGGAATCCGATGCTTTCGTCAGGTCTTGAAGAAATTATTCTCAAGTGTACGCAGAGAAATCCCGAGGACAGATATCAGTCCTGTGCAGAGCTTTTGTATGCTCTCGACCACTACAAGGATCTTGATATTGAAAATAAAAAGGTTCAGTCGTTTAAGTGGAAAACCTTCCTTGCCTCATTTATTATGACGATTGTTATGCTTGTCGGTACAATCGGATTCAGTGCCGGTCTTACGGTTCAGACTTCATCAACTTATGAGAGTTATATTGCAAACGGCGACAGTGCGGTAAGTCAGGATGCGGCTGAAAAATATTATTTGGATGCTATAAATGTTGATCCTGCAAATCCGTTGGCATATCAAAAACTTCTTGAAAGATGTACCTCTGACTCGAAACTTTCCGAAGATGAGTACAACACCATTAAAGATGCGATATATGAACACGAGGACGAACTCAAATCAAAGTATCCGTCGGAATATGCCGATAATGTTGCATATAAACTCGGTCAGGCATTGTACTTTTCATATGTGCCGTCATCACAGAAATCTGAAAGTGAGAACTTTAGTATGGCAGGCATAACGGTTTCTCAAAGATGGCTTGATATTGCACAGAAAATGGGTAGTACCGAACAGATAAAGCACAGGGCGGAACTTTTGAGTTCGATGTCAAAGGCATATCAGAATATGTCGGGCAAATCTCTTGAGGGCGATCCCGTTGAAGAAGTTAAGGAGTATTGGAACAATCTTGTTGAGATTGCGTCCCCAAATATTGCCAAAGACGAAAACAACCAGATTGCACTTTTGATTTACAGAAATGTTACTTCGCAAATATATACAAAGTATTATTGGTTTATAAAAAACAGTCTTGCAACTGCTAAGGATATAAGCAACGAACTTGATAATATTGAAAAGTATGTTAATGAAATCAAAGTAGCTGTTCCGGATGATGAGGAACTTCAAATTCTTGTTAATGAATGTCTTGATAACATTGAAAATACAAGAAGTTTGGATAATTCGGAGGTGAAATAATGGATTTAATTTCGATTTTTAGGATTTGTTTTTACGTATGCCTTGCGTTTACGATTTTGTTTTTCATTATTTCAGTCGTTCTGTTTTTCCTGTTTGATATCAAAACAATTTTTAATATCAGAACAGGTCGTGCAAAGCAGAAAACAATCAAAGAAATGCAGGCGGCAAATAATTCAACGGGCAGACTTCGTGTTGATGGAAAGACGCTTACTTCACAGCTTTCAAAAAATGACAAAAAGAATATCAAGAAGAAGAGGGAAAATATTATCGTTCCGCCACAGACGGAGCCTGTTAAAGAACAGTATGTAAATCAGAGCAAGACGCCTTACGGCGACGGTTCGGAAAATACAACGGTTCTGCAACCACAGGCTGAACCGACAGCCGTTCTTTCACAGCCTGATATTCAAAGCTATGATCCGGGTGCACAGACAACGCAACAGCTTTCCGAAAGCGATATGAATAATATAGGTTACGACAATTCTTTTGCATATGACAATGTGCAGAATGTGAATTTTCAGATTGTCAAAAAACTTGTGGTTATTCATACCGATGAAATTATTAACTGATAATAATTAGAAGCTCAACAGCAGTTTTCTGCTGTTGAGAATTCGCATATTTTGAGGTGAACTACTTGAAAAGTGATATAAACAAGTTTAAGGCGGTATTGGTTTTGCTTACTGTTTCACCGCTTTCGCTATTAATTCTTCTTTTCCTCAGTTTTGAGGGAGATTCGGTAAACATTCCCTTAATTTGCATTACAGAGGTTATTTTTTGGGGATGTATGGTTGCAGGCTATGCTTTGCTTGCAATGATTAATAAAAGCCGAAAGTCAAAAATAAAAGGCAAGCAGACACTTAAAAAGACAAAACCGGGTGTTATCTGTTTTTTCTCAAACAGATTTGCCATTGTTTTTGATATGATTATGGGACTTTCGTTTGTGCTGACGATTATATTTTGGATATTTCCTGTTTTGAACTGTGCTGTGATAGAAACTTTCGCAGTATTTCTCTTTTCTCTGCATATGCACAGTATCTTTAACGGGGTGAATTATAAATATATAAAGAGTATATCTGACAAAAAAGAAGGAGAGTAAACAATGGAATTGAATTTTTCAAAAAAGACCAGAAAAATCGTTGCGTCATTGCTTGCTGTGGCAATCCTCCTCGGAGTTCTGCCCGTTAGCGGCTTGACAGGCAATTCTTCGGGTGCTGAGAGCAGCAGTTCAGAAAATTCAACAAAGACTATTTATGTCAATTCAACAAAACAGCCTATACTGTTTGATTCTGTCGGTAATTTTAAAGAAATTATACCGAAAGTTAAGAAAAACATTTACAGTACAGAAGCTGAAAATGGTGACAAGATTGCTTTATTTACCGATATAGGTAATGGCAACTCCGTAGTCTTTTATAAAACAACAGAATGGACTCCGTCTGCGTATATGTGGAAAGAAGACAGTTCGGAAAATCCTGATAAAAATGCCGCATGGCCCGGTGAGGCTATGAAAAAATACGGAGATTCTAACAGTAGCCTGTACTATTATGTTTATGAGTCAGCTAAAGGATTTGACAAAGTTATCTTTAATGACGGCAACGATCAAAATGGTGATCAGACCGATAATAAAGATTTAAAGGCTTGGAATGTATATACAAAGACAAGTGCTGGTAGGCCTATCTGCGATTCTTTAACCAAATGTGATGTCAGCGACAATTTTAATGTGTATGAATATGCAGATTCAAAATTAAGCGGTAAAAATATTTCAGCACCGCAGGGCATGGGTGCAACAATTGAAATTGCAGGTACAAAATATACTGTTTGCGGTGACGGCGCTAAAAGTGAAATTACTTGTTATGAGGATGATGAAATCACTTCGCTTACTGCAAACACGGTTGATGGTTATACTGCCAAGGTAACTAATAGCGTTGTCGGTGACAATCAGATTACATATTCCGTCACTTACACAAATAAGACATACGGTATGCAGTTTTCCGTTGAAAACACAGTTGCTTTCATTAAAAATCCAAGACTTGTTCTTGAAGGAAAATGGACAGTAACCTTTAACGGTAAGAAATATGAAAACGGTGACACAATATGTAATCAGAAAGATTCAGTAAAAAACTTAGAAGCAGCTTTTAAGATTGATAGTGTCACTTTCAATGGTAAGGAAATAAGTGGTTACGATGCAAAAACAACTTTAAATGGTAATTCGTTTGATTCTTCCTGTGGATCAAATGAGTTGGAAAAAGAGAACAAACTTGTTGCAACTGTTTACTATGAAGCCGATAACGGTAAAAAATACAGTGCAAAATCTGAATTTTCATTCAACTATGCTGAGGGCGATGTTACACTGAGCGAAAATGGAAATGATAATTCCGTATATTTTGACGACAACAACAATATCTATACCAACAGCGACTCTGTAACTCTTACCTTAAATGACGAATCAAAAATTGAAGATTTGACATTGGAATTATATAAGGGTGATTCCACACCTGACAGCAAAAATAAGATTGAAAATGCTATTGAGTTTGACCATGAAAAAGGCACAATCACAATAGGTAATAAAGATGTAAAATTGTCAGAAATTAAAAAGGCAACTCTTACAATTACATCCTCAAAATATAATCTTTCCAAGACTTACACTATAAGTTACGATACTATTTCAAAAGACAATCTTAAATACAGCAATACTAACGAAAATAACGAAAATAACGAAAGATATTATGTAAATGCTGAAAAAGGTGTTACAGTAACATTTAATCTTGACGGAATAGATAAAAAACTCTTTAATGACGAAAATGCAGAAGTAACTTGTGATAAAGAAAATGGCGTTAAGATTTCTTTCAATAAAGATAATAAAGAGTGGAAAGCAACAATCACTAAATCGGCTGATTATACATTTACATTTAGCAATAATGGTTTTGTTCAAACTGTAAAAATAATAAAGCAAGACCTTTATCTTGATGATAAAGCCCCGGAAATTACAGGCTTTTCATTCCAAAAGGCTCAATCGGATACTGACAAATTGCTCTCATTCTTGACTTTCGGTATCTATAGCAACGATAAAATTATTGTGACTGTCAATGCAAAGGATGAGGATATTTTATCGACTTCATCGGGTATTAAAAATATAACTCTCTATGACGACGGCAAAATTTTAGGAACACAAACATTCAATGATTATAGTACTGAAAATACTGCTACATTTACATTGGATGAATCAGATAAAGCATATAAATTGTATGCTGTTGTTGAAGATGCGGTAGGATATAAAAGCCAAAAAACAACTTTTGATTTAGGAAAGAAAAAAGATAAAGACAGTTATGATGTTATTGAATATAATTCAGAAGATTCAAATGGTTGCTTGCCTGAACTTGTAAGTTATAGCGGTAATGACAAATTTTCTGATTTAGCTGTTACACCTAATGAGGCTTTAAAGACATATGAAAAGGGTAATTTGTTTGGATATAATGCAAAAGATGAAGCGTTCAAGTTGGAATTAAGCGAGAGTTTATCAGCACTTTCAGAGGCAACAGTTACAGTTAGTAAAGAAGGCAGTGCAAAATCATTCTCTACTAATCCTCCTATTACTTTTAACACCACATCAAAAGATACCAAGAAAGAGAATTGTAAGTTTGATTATGATTTAAAACTTTCCGAAGTATTTAAAGCTATTGGTGTAAGCGGAAGTGATATTTCAGGTAATTATACAATTACAGTAGTAGCTATCAATAATGCAGGTGTAAGCAGTAAAGCATACACATACGATTTTAGTATTGATAATACTGCTCCGAAACCTGATACATTTACAATCAGCGGTGAAAGTTCAACAGATAAAATACTTAAGTTCTTGACTTTTGGCATTTATTCTAAAAAAGAAATAAAAGTAAATGTAACGGCTAACGATAAAAATCCGTCAAGTGGTATTAAAACATATACTTTATATGAGTTGAAAAATGACGAATACCGACAAATTAGCGATCCGACAACAGACGGTAATTTTACGTTGGTCAACCGTGATGAAGCGTATAATCTGTTTGTTAGGGTAACGGATAAGTTTGACAATGAATCTGACTATTATACATTTGACTACACAGGTAATAAACAGGATTCTTATACTGCTACTTATGATGAAGCTGAAAGACCGAAAAAAGCACCTGAATTGGTAAGTTACAATGGTACGGATAAGTTCTCTGATTTAACTGTTACACCTGAAAACTTCAAGCATCAGGATAATAAAGGTTTATTCTCATATAAGAAAAACGGTGAACTTTTCAATATTAAATTAAGTGAGAGTTTATCAGCACTTTCAGAGGCAACAGTTACAGTGAATAAAGACGGAAGTGCAAAATCATTCTCTGAAACTATTACTTTTGACACCACATCAGAAGATGCCAAGAAAAAGGATTGTAAGCTTGATTATGATTTAAAACTTGCAAAAGTATTTAATGATATCGGTGTAAGCGGAAGTGATATTTCAGGTAAATACACAATTAAAGTAAAAGCTACAAATAATGCAAGTGTGACGAGAGATGACTATACTTATGAGTTCAGTATTGATAATACTGCACCTGTGATAACACTCTTTGCAATTGAAAATGGAAGTCAAAATCCAATAGTTGACGAAACATCTTCACAGGAATACAGATATTATTTCCAACATAATACAAATGTTACTGTTACAGCTAAAGACAGTGCATCGGGTGTTAAGGAAATCCATTTCAGAGCATACGATGTAGTAAAGAAGGATAATGCAGTAGACGAAACGAAGACAGTTTCATCAAATAATAATGCTGTATTTGAAGTGCCTGCAAACTTCAAGGGTGAAATCTATGCTTATGCTGTTGATAAATTTGACAATAGCAGCATAGACAAAAACATCCAAGGTGAGGGCGAGAAAAAGCCTGATGACTTAATTGTTGAAACACAGCAGCACCACAACGGTAATGCAAGTGTTACTATGTCAAGAGCAAAGGCAAGCTACAAGGACAATTCGGGACTTGACCTTTACAGCGGAAATGTAAACGCAAGGGTAGTATTTGAAGACGCTTATGCAGGTATTAAAGACGCTGAAATTAAGGTTTCTGATTATACAAATACCGTTACCAACACGATTAGTGTTTCTGTTGACAATAACGGTAATATTACTTCCTCAGGGAACGGTTCTGTAACTGTTACAGGTACTAAGGCTAAGAATACAAATGATAACCTTATTACAAATATTGTTGTTGATTATGTTGTTACGGATAACAGTAATAATATTAAAATTACAACATCAATGACTGACAGAGCAGGTAATAAGACAGACAATGTTAAGGACAGCTTGAGCATCGACAAGACTAAGCCTGTTATTGATGTTAAGTATGACAACAACGAGCATACTACATACGGCGGAAATGATTATTACAAGGCTGACAGGACGGCTACCGTGACTGTTACAGAGCGTAACTTTGACGAGTCGCTTGTTGAGGCGGCAATTATGAGAAACGGCGGCAGATACACAACAATCGGCGGCTGGACTCACAACAACAATACCGCAGATCCCGACAAGTCAACTCATGTTGCTAAGATTGTTTACAACACAGACGGCGACTTTACATTTGACATTGCCGTTAAGGACAAGGCTATGAATTCTGCCGACAAGTTTACTCAGCAGAAGTTCACGGTTGACAAGACTGCTCCTGTAATTGACGTTTCATTTGACAATAACTCTGCAAAGAACGGCAACTACTACAAGGCTGACCGTACTGCTACTATCAAGATTACGGAACATAACTTCAACAGCGGAAGTCAGTATGTAAACATTCCCGTAACTGCAGAGGGTACAACTGCTCCGTCAGTTGTAGGTTGGTCAGGTTCAGGCGATGACCACAATGCAACAGTTTCGTTCAACAAGGACGGCAAGTATTCATTTACTGTTGACTATACCGACCTTGCAGGTAACAAGGCTGTTCAGAAAAAGGTTGATTCGTTCTATATCGACAAAACCGCTCCCGAAGTTGAAATCACAGGTGTTGCAGATCATCAGGCTTATAACGGCACGGTTGCTCCTGTTGTAACATACAGAGACGATAACTTTGCAGATGATCACGACTTCCGATTCACAAAAATTGATATCAACGGCAAGAGTGACGATACTTCTAAGTTTGATTACGATACCGGCGGCAACGGCGTGACAGAATTTATTTATAAGTACAGAGATTTTGCCGAGGTTCTTGAAAATGACGGTATTTATAACTTCACCGTTGAGCTAAGCGATAAGGCAGACAACAGCACATCAAAGAGTGTTACATTCTCTGTAAACAGATTCGGCTCAACATTTAAAGCATCCGATGAGTCGAAAAAGCTCATTAACAATGGTTACACAAATGCCGAGCAGGATATCGTGATTGAAGAAATCAATGTTACTCCGCTTACAAAGCACAGCGTAACACTTGCCAAGAGCGGCGGAAATAGTACAGAACTTGTTGAAAATACCGATTACACATTTACTTCAAGCAACAACGGCAATGAGTGGTGCAAGAGTGTTTATACCGTAAACAAGAAGAACTTCTCTGATGAGGCTGCATATACAGTTACAATTATGTCGGTTGATAAGGCTAAGAACACAAATAACAACCGTATGGCAGATTCTTCTCTCAGCACAGAACAGAAAAATAAGCGTGAATGTGCAATTTCATTTGTTGTTGATAAGACAAGCCCTCTCGTAAGTATTACGGGTATCAAGGATAATGAGCTTTACAAGGAAGCAAGCAAAAAGGTTAAAATTGTTTGTGAGGACGATAATCTTGATAAGAGCAAACTGGTTGTAACTCTTGATAACAAAAAGCTTGCCGAGGGTAAGGATTACACGATTGTTGATGATAAGGACGGTTCTATTGCAGGTATGCTTACCGCAGAAATTGTTCTTAAAGCAGAAACAGGCGGTATTAAAGAAAATCTTAAGGTTACAATCGGTGACCTTGCAGGAAATACAGGTGAAAAGAGTGTTGATAACTTCATTCTTTCTGCTAATATATTCCAGAGATTCTTTGCGAATCCCGTACTGGTAATTTGTACTTTTGCAGGTCTTGCACTTGTTATTGCGGCAGTAATCTTCTTTGTTGCAAAGAAAAGAAAAAAGGCTGAATAAAGTCAGACAATATTTTTAATGATTCGGGCGTATCCTCTTTTCGGGATATGCCCGAAAAAGAAAGGTGGGTAAGATATGCTTTTCGGCGGTGATATCGTAAATGATACTTACAGTATTGTTGAAGAAATCGGCAGCGGCGGTATGGGAGTGGTGTATCTTGCCTATCACCTCAGACTGGAAAAATATGTTGTTATGAAAAAAATCAAGAACAGAAATCTTGATTCTTCCTTTCTGCGAAATGAAGTGGATATTCTTAAAAAACTTCATCATCCGTATCTTCCGCAGGTATATGACATTATCGAATACGAATGTGATTTTTATACTGTTATTGATTATATTGACGGCAAGGACCTTGAACATTTTATCAATGACGGTTATGTGTTTACGGAAAGTCAGTTAATCAAGTGGCTCCGACAGCTTTGTGAGGTGCTTGACTATTTGCATTGCAATAATCCTCCGATTATCCATACGGACATTAAACCCGCAAATATAATTGTGAGGGATAACGGCGACATTTGCTTAATTGACTTTGGCATTTCATTGAGTGCCGATGACGCTGTAAAGGGTTACAGCAAAAATTATTCATCACCCGAGCAGTATATGAATGTGATGAATATATTGAACGGAACTCCGGAATTCAACGCTCCGCTTGACGGACGGACAGACATTTACAGCCTTGGTGCTGCTTATTATCATCTTATGACAGGATGTATTCCCGATATTGAGGACGAAACACTTCCGCCTCTTGAAGAATACGAACTTCCGTATTCTCAGCCGTTTGTTTCGATAATAAGCAAGGCTATGGAGTGGGACATAAAGAAACGCTATAAATCTGCGGCAAAAATGCTTTCGGCTGTTGACAATATCAAAAAACAGGATGAGCGTTATAAGAGATACATATTATTGCAGGTTTTGTCTTCGGTTGTTTCGGGAATTATGATAGTTTCCGGCGTGCTTATGTTTGTGTTCGGTAATTATGAAATTGCAGGTACCGAGCTTGCAGGGCAGTATGATTTGTTTGTTTCATATTGTGATAAAGGCGACACGGTTAATGCTGAACGGCTCGGAACGGATTTACTGAATAATTCAAAATATCGCAGTGTTATGACCGATAAAACAACGGCTGAAATTCTCCGTTATATGGGCGACTGTTATTTTGATGAGGGCGATTTTGCCAATGCCGTTGAAAATTATAAGTCGGCATATGAAATCGCTGACGAAGACAATGTCGAAGTTTGCTTGAGAGATTACGCAATTGCCCTTGTAAAAGGTAAAAGATTTTCAGAGGCTCAGAGCGTTATTTCTATGGCAGAGGAAAAATTTCCGAATTCATCTGTCAATAAATTACTTCAGGCGGAAATTGAATATGAAAACGGCAATTTGGAAAATTCTTTAAATTATGCAAATGAATGTCTTAACACCGAACCGAACGGCGATAACGCATTTGCCGCATTTTTGCTCAAAGGCGATATTTATACGGACAAAAATCAATACGGCGACGCCGTATCAAGCTATGAGAGTGCAAGGAGTATTGATGAGAATTTAAGTGTCTTGAGAAAACTCGGACAGGCATATCTCGGAATGGGTTCGCTTGGTTCGGGAATGGAAAACAGCGGTCTGCAAAAAGCAAAAGAATGTTATTCAACCATTCGTGACAGATATTATCTTTCCGCAGAGGACGGAATAAATTATTCACAGGCATACAGCCTTTCGGGAGATTTGTCGGGGGCAAGAGGTTTGCTTGATGACCTTGCAATAACTTATCCCGATGACTGTAGGGTATATATGCAGTTGGCAATTGTCAGCGATAAGCAAAATGATACTCAAAGCAGAGTGTATTGCGAAAAAGCGAGAGCTTTGTATAAGGAATCAAGCGACAGCGTTAAGCAAAATGTTGACGGTAACAGATTGAATGAAATTAAAAATTTGTACAGGCGATTTTTTGGAAGTGTGTGGTAAAAGGGGTGTTTGTATGCTGTTGGTTTTTGGCATAGCACTTGTTATTGCCGGCATAGTTCTGTTGGCAGTGACTCAGATTGTTCTTTGGAAAAAAATAAAAAAGTTTAATGAGGAATGGGAGGACGAGCAGAATGAAATGTCCTAATTGCAGGTGTATTGTTCCGAATAATGTAAGCAGATGCACATATTGCGGATATGACTTTATGTCGGGAAGTGCCAAAACTTTGACGATTGAAGAAGCATATAAATTTAAAACATACGATTATGATTACAACTGTGATAATTATGCAGATGAATTTTATGCATACGATGATTATTATAATTGTGAAAACTATAAAACAGAAAATGCGTCTGTGTACAGACGGGAAACTGATGATAACAGTCCGATTATGTTAATTTCTGCACTTATGCTCCTTGCGGCAACATTGTTGCTGTTGAGTGTTGTTGCAATTATTATTTGACGGCAGAGGGGAATTTGAGAATGAACAAGAAAACTATGCTTTTGATTATACCTGCAATAGCTTTGCTTGCCTGTTGTATTGCGGCAATATGCGTTATATGTATTCCGTCAAGCTACGAGGTTTATACGAAACAAATTCAAACGGCGGAGAAATATCTTGCAGACAAAGATTATGACGGCGCTATAAAATATTACGAAATGGCAAAGGCTGCGGATGAGACTCAGGAAGAACCTTATCTTAAACTTGCAATGATTTATTATGAAAACAAAAATGATATGGAAAAGGCTGTTGCAATTCTTAACGAAGGTTACGAGAAAACAAAATCCGAACAGATTAAAAACGCACTTGCGGTTTATCTCGGTTCGGCGGAAGGCACTACTGTTTCATCGGGAAAAACGGATTATAATTCAAATCCCGTAAATATTACCTTGCTGAATATGTTTGGGCAATATAATTACGAACAGTACGGTAAAAACTATACCGTTGTGTCGGATAATTACAGCGACGGTGTTTATACGGTAAGATACAACGGTATTGACGCAGAGTTTTCTTACAACAATGATGCGACTAAGGTTGTTGACGAGAAAGCCATGAAACCGTTTTCTTACTCATTCCCGACAGAAATTAAGGTGGATAAGATTTCGGATATCATTACTCTTCCGCCACAGGGAATGAAAATTGATGAGTTGAAAAAATCGGCAGGTATTACAAATGCTGTTGCAAAGTACGATAATACGCTGAAGAAAAATATTATTACTTTCAGCTGTGAAAAATGTACGGTGTCTGTAGAAACGGACAAGAACGGTACAATAACGGCTAACACTTCTTATATTACCGTAAATCCCGAAACAGTTGCAGCAGTTGCTCGGAAATCCAAGGTTAGCGGTAAGGTTATCAGTGTTACAACAGCAGATATTGTAAGCAGTGCAGAAGTGGTTGTCAGAAAAGGTAAGGACTCAAAGGACGGTGAAGGTGCCGCCGAGGTGTCAATTGACAGCGGAAATTACAGCGTTGAACTTGAAACAGGTGATTATACATTTGAGGTTTCGGCATCGGGTTATAAAAAAGAATATTTCAATGTTTATGTAAGCGGAGCGGATCAGGAAAAAGATTTCAGTATTTCTCCGTCACTTGCAGAGGGTGAAATAAGAATTGTACTTGAATGGGGTGCAACACCAAGCGACCTTGATTCTCATCTTGAGGGTACAACTAAAAACGGTGACGAAGTCAGCATTTATTGGATGAATCCTGTTGCAACCTCCGGAGCAAAAACTATTGCACAGCTTGATGTTGATGACAGGGACGGATACGGTCCTGAAACTATAACACTTTCCGAGCTTGACGGTACATACCAATACAGGGTTCACAGATTTTCTTCAAGCGGTTCGCTTGCCATGTCGGGTGCGGTTGTAAAGGTGTATTCCGGTTCGTCAGAACCGATAACAATTTCAGTTCCGTCCGATTGTGATGAATGGTGGGATGTGTTCACCATTGAAAACGGTGAAATCAAAAATATTAACGGAGCAACAAACTGATGATGGTATTAGTAATAGTGTTGACAGTTGCCTTGCTTATTTTGATTGCCGTGGTGATTGTAAAGCTTAATTCTGAAAAAAGCGAGAGGGACAAATACTATACCGCCGCAGGCAATATAATCAAGGAAGAATATCTTAACTACTGCCTTACAAATGATATAAATTCAGATAACAAGGCTGACGCTCCTAACGGTCAGAAAATTATGATATACATAAAAACTTTGAACCGTAAACAAAAGGCACAGTTTGTATTTGATCCCGAAAAAGGTGTAAATATCGGCAGAGATTCCGAGAAAAATAATATTTTTATCAATGAAGCATCGGTTTCTATGAACCATTGCAAAATCTTTTCCGATAATATGAAAGTGTATATATGCGACCTTAATTCATCTAACGGAACAGTTCTTAAAAGAGGTCTGTTCGGAAATTACTTGCTTGAAGGCGGAAGTTCATGTGAGCTTATGTCGGGGGATCGTGTCTGCATAGGCTCGAATGTATTCAAAATTACGCTGTTTTATTATGATATGGTGACTATGTAGCAACGGAGGTTTGTTATGATACTGATAATTTACCGCAGTCAGGTTTGCAGAGAAATTGTTCTCCCGAATGCAGATAATACGGATTATCGTATTTTCATTGACAGCAAGGAGTTTAAACTGAAAAAAAGTTTTTACCTTTCTCTTGAAGTAATTGCTCACAAATGGTCAATAACAAATGAAAACGGCGAGTATAAAATTGTAAAAAATCAGAAGGCCTTTGAGAAAACATCCCTTGTCGGAGGAGATATTGTTTCTATTATCACTCCCGAAAAGGATTCTCTGCGTTGCATTGTCGTTGATGCCGAACCTGTGCTTGTCTCATTTGAAAAGTATTTTATCGGAAACGGGCTTGTTACGGTTGGTAGTGAGGCTGACAATACCGTGCAATGTTCATTTTTGAATTTGATTTCAAAACACCATTGCAGCCTCAGATTTGACGGAACAAACACGGTTCTTGAAGACACAAGTTCAAACGGAACTTTTGTAAATCATATCAGGGTAGGCGGAAGAAAAGTTCTCGGTTTCGGAGAAATAATAGATGTTTTCGGTCTGAAAATAATTTGTTTCGGAGATATGATTGCGGTGGGCTCGCTGTTTTCAAAATTTTCGGTATCCGACAAAATTGAAAAATTCACCCTTCCGAAAGTTTCATATGATACTGCCCACGCTGTTTCAAATGTGGAAATGTTTAACCGTTCGCCGAGAAATTTCAGAGAGATATGCAGCGAAACGGTTGTTATTGAACCGCCTACAGTTCCGCAGTTTTCAAAAAAGCGTTCTATGCTAAGCGTTATAGGCCCGTCATTTACCATGGCAATTCCTATGGTGCTTGGCTGCGGACTTACCGTGTTCAGCACTACGCTTAACGGTTCGGGTGCAAACGCATTTATGTTTACGGGTATTATCACTTCGGTAGGTTCTGCTCTTATGGGCGGCTTGTGGGCATATTACAATATTAAAGAAACAAAAAAGCGTGAAGCAGAGGACGAATCTGAAAGATTTAACATTTACGGTAATTACCTTATTGAAATTGCCGATTACATTAAGGAAAAATACAGACAAAATTTTGAGGCATTGAATACAATGTATCCGTCTGCGGATATATGCGCAGAGTATACAAGAAACAATCCGGAGCTGTGGTGCAGAAACTTTACCCATAGCGATTTTCTTTTTTGCCGACTCGGAACAGGTGACATTGATTTTCAGGTTGATATTCAAATTCCGAAAGAAAAGTTTTCCGTTACATATGACGGCTTAAAGGATAAACCGGCAATGCTTTATGACAACTTTAAAAAGCTGAACAATGTTCCCGTGGGAATTGATTTGCAGTCAAAAAAATTGTGGGGTATTGCAGGCGGTGAAAATAAAACCGGAGCTTTTGAAATTGTTGACGACATAATTGCACAGATTGCGGCAAACATCAGCTATACGGATGTCAAAATTGCATTTTGTTTTGACGAAAAAGAATTTGAAGATAAAAACAGGTGGGATTATGTTCGTTGGCTGCCGCATGTATGGTCGGAAAATAAAAACACGAGATATTATGCGACAAACAGGCAGGAATGTGCCGATGTATTTTTTGAACTTGCAAATATAATGCGTGTTCGTTGTGAAAATGAGAATAAAGATATATATGCACAGCCGCATTACATTTTATTTGTATCTGATGTAAGCCTGCTCGACGGCGAACTTATTTCAAAATATGTATTTGACAGAGAAAATAACACGGGGCTTACGACTTTTCTTATAACGGATTACTGCCGTAATTTACCTAATGTGTGTGAAAATATAATTCAGAACGACAGTGAATTTTGCGGGTTTTATAATGTTATGAGCCGCTATACAGAGGCTTGCTCCGTTCATTTTGATTCGGTGTCAAGCAAAAAAATGAATATGTTTGCAAAGACTCTGTCGGGAGTTGCCGTAAGAGAAATCAAGGGCGACAACAGCATTGCACAATCACTTGATTTCTTTGAAATGTACGGTGTGCAAAAGCTTGATGATTTTAACATTATTGAGCAATGGCAAAAAAACAGAACTTTCAACACGATGAAAGCTCTTGTGGGCAAAAAGGCAGGCGGAGCTGATTGTTATCTTGATATTCACGAAAAGTATCACGGACCTCACGGACTTATTGCAGGTACAACGGGTTCGGGTAAAAGTGAGCTTATTCAGACATTTATGCTTTCGCTTGCAATCAATTTCAGTCCCGATGATGTTGCTTTTTTTGTAATCGACTTCAAGGGCGGCGGCATGGCAAATCTGTTTGTTGATTTACCGCATATGGCAGGTCAGATTTCTAACCTTTCGGGTAATCAGGTTCGCAGAGCGATGATTTCAATTAAGAGCGAAAATCTTCGCCGTCAGAGAATTTTCGGCGAATACGGTGTGAATAACATAAACAACTACACGAGGTTGTATAAGAGCGGTGAAGCTCCCACACCAATTCCGCACCTTGTTATCATAATTGATGAATTTGCGGAGCTGAAAAAGGAAGAACCCGATTTTATGCGTGAGTTGATCAGTGTTGCACAGGTCGGAAGAAGTCTTGGAGTTCACCTTATTCTTGCAACGCAGAAACCGAGCGGTACGGTTGACGATAACATTTGGTCAAATGCAAAATTCAGACTTTGTCTGCGTGTTCAGGACCGACAGGACAGTAACGATATGCTGCACAAGCCGGATGCGGCTTATATTACACAGGCGGGCAGGTGTTATCTTCAGGTCGGCAATGATGAAATATATGAGCTGTTTCAATCCGGTTGGAGCGGTGCACCGTATGACGAAAGCAACGAGGGCGGCAAGCAGGAGATTGCAACAATGATTACTCCTACAGGCAAAACCGCCATTGTCGGAAGTCATACAAAAATGAAACGCAAAGAGCAGGAAAAACTGAGGTGGTATCTGTTTCTTTACAGGTGTGCAAGGTCAATTTCAAAAAGTGACGAATTTTTAAAAGAGGCAGACAGCAATCAGGGCGATGTTATTAATTTGCTTGCGGATAAGATTATTGAAAACGCAAGAAAGAATAAGTTTAATATCGGAAACGGCAACTCGGATATTAATGCCGTAAAGAATTTTTTAAAGCTGATTCCGAAAGATGTTTCCGACGATACCGAGGCGGTAAAGAAAATTATTTTCTCGGCGTCGCTTAACAATATTAAATTACCCGAGGTTAAGGAAAAAACTCAGCTTGAGGCTGTTGTTGAATACATTGCAAAAACCGCAAAAAGCAACGGATATAGCTTTAAAGCAAGACTGTGGATGCCGTTGCTGAAAGAAGAAATCATTCTTTCCGATATTACAAAAAGCAAGTTCAACGGTTGGAATGAAAGCGATTCGTGGTCGCTTAATGCAGTGACGGGTATTTATGACGATCCGGAAAATCAGGCACAATTGCCGTTGTCGGTTGATTTTGCAAACGGCGGTCATCTTGCCGTTTGCGGTTCTGTAGTTACGGGTAAGAGTACATTTTTACAGACATTGATTTATTCGCTTGCAGTAAAGTATTCTCCGAATGTTGTGAATTTTTATATTCTCGATTTCAGCAGCGGAATGTTGTCGTCATTTGAAAAATTACCGCATACGGGCGGTGTTTTGCGTGAAAATGATGTTGAAAAAATCGGCAAATTTTTCAGTATGATCAAGGGTATTATTGACGAAAGAAAGAAACTGTTTAACGGCGGTAACTATCGTCAGTATGTTAAAGTACACGGAACAGAAATCCCCTCTATTGTAATTGTGATTGACAACTTTGCAGGCTTTAAGGAAAAGACAGAGAATGCTTATGAGGATACTCTCATCCACCTTTCACGAGAGGGTGTAGGCTACGGTATCTTTCTTGCGTTATCATCGGCGGGATTCGGTATGGCTGAAATTCAAAACAGAATAGGCGATAATATTCGCACCGTTGTAAGTCTGGAAATGGGCGACAAGTTTAAGTATATGGATGTTATGAGGGCAACTCACATTGATGTTATTCCCGAATCGGGTATTAAAGGCAGAGGCATTGCATTTGTTGAGGGCAGATTGCTTGAATTTCAGACAGCTCTTGCGATTGACGCAGAGGATGACTACAAGAGAAACGCAAAAATTGAGGCAATGAGTCAGAAAATGCGTGATATGTGGGACGGAAATACGGCAAAACAGATACCGTTCATTCCGGAAAATCCCGTGTTTGACGATTTGAAAAATCTTGATGAATACAGCGTTGCCGTAAGCAATAAACGCTTGATACCGTTTGCATACAACTATGTTGACGCATCTGTTTACAGCATTGATTTGGCGGATACATATTGTTGTTCAATAAGCGGAAAGAGGAGAACCGGAAAAACCAACCTGCTTAAATTGCTTATGTACGCAGTAAGTCAAAAGAACGGCAAGGGTGTGGTGATTGAGAAAGAAAGCAATGAATTAAAACTGCTTTCTTCGGAACTCGGCTTTGAGTATATTGACAGCGATAAGGGAGTTTTCGATTACTTTAAGTCAATTACCGATGAGTTTGTTGCAAGAAATAAATATAAGCATACTCTTGAGGAGGACGGATTGTCAGATCTGCAAATATACGAAAAAATGAGCGTTAAAGAACCGATGTTTATTTTTATATCCGACATTACAAAGTTTATTGATTGCGTATATCACCCCGAGGGGAATATTACGAATATGAGCGGATATTTTGAAAATATCATCGAAAAAGGCAGTTTACATAACATATATTTCTTTGCGTGTATCAACACGGATAACCTTGCATCTGCCGCAGGAAGCAATTTGTACAGACTTTTTACAGGCTATAAAACGGGAGTTCACCTCGGCGGAAATGTTGCATCACAGAGGATATTCAATTTCCAGAATATACACTATTCGCAGATGTCAAAGTCATCAAAGAAAGGTCACGCTCTTACGCCCTCAAAGGATGATGATACAACTGCACTTAAAATTATCGTACCTCTTTTTGGGAGTAGAGAAGAATGATATCTTTTTTGGCTTATACCAAAAGTAAAAACGAATTGACCTTGCTGAAGCAGACTGTTACGGATATAAGCTCGGTACTCAACGATGAGGACTTAAAAATGTATGGCTTTTCATCAAGAGATAAATTTGAAAAGTTTCTGGAAAACTGTCCCGTGCTGGATATTTCGTGCGTTGACATTTGCGGAAACGGCGGAATAGATTATGCAAAAAAGGTGAGAAGTACAAATAAGGATATGTCGATATTACTTATTGTTGATTTAAGCCTTTCGCCTGCAACATATATTATTCCGAGCATTATGGCTGCTTCTTTGCTGATAAGACCGTTTGACAGAGCTGCTGTTAAAAATGTTCTTGATACGGTTTTAAAGGATTACTGCGAATATTTTGAACAAGAGGACGGCGGTAAAAGTTTTGTGGTTGAAACCCGTGAGGGCAAACGGCTTGTGCCGTATTCGGGGATTGTTTATTTTGAATCACGGAATAAAAAGATTTTTCTCGGCACTGATAACGAAGAATACTCATTTTACGGTACGCTTGATAATCTTGAAGAAACGCTCGATGACAGGTTCATAAGATGTCACAGAAGTTTTATTGCGGCAAAGAAAAGAATAAGCAAAATTGTCCTCTCAAAAAATATTGTCGTGCTTGACAACGGTTGTGAAATTCCGCTTTCAAGGTCATACAAAGGCAAAGTCAAGGAGGCAATTCAAATATGAATAACGGCACTCAAAACTATGTTTTGACTAAAAAGCAACTTTATATTTTGCTTGTGGGCTGCGGCGGTGAATCGGTGAGAGGACTGAAAATTGACGGTGATATTCCCGATAAGGCGGAAATCATCAAAACTATCGGAGAACTGTCGGACAGAGGATATGTTGTTTCGGACGGAAACAATTTTCATACCGTAGGTGATATCGACAAAATTATAAAGCTGATTATGTTTGCACCCGACTTTTATATTATCAAAGGCAGAAACAATGTTCCGGATTTGTGCTGTTATGGAGATAAAAAGCAATTTGCCGTGTGCGAAGTTATGGTAACCAAAGCAGACAGCATAAGAATTTCGGTTTGTGATTTTGAGAGCCTTTTTTCAAAACTTTTTGACGAAGGGTATTTTGAAAATTGCTTTGATGAATTTTTTGTCGGTGATGATGAACTTAGGGAGTTTGAAGCTCGTTATCTTGAGAAAAGGGATATATCCTGTGAAAACAACGGCAGTTCAAGACGAGTGTTTTCGATTGACAAAATAAGGGCTGACGGCACAGACAGATATATAGATATTGCAGAGTATTTTTTGTGTGACTATATACTTGATGTTGACGGTGAAAATGTGAAAAGGACGCAGTTGTCAAACTCGGAAATGAAAAAAAGTATAAAAAATTTGTTGGAGGAAAGCGTATGATTGTTGCCGAAATTTATGTGCCGGTTCTTGATGCTTCATATGATTTTAAGCTTGATGAAAATGTGCCGACAGGCGTTGTGATTGAAGAAATTGCAAGCGTTATCTGTCAGAAAGAACAGTGCGAAATCGGAGGCGATAAAACGCAGTTTATGCTGTTTAAGGTTGAGAACAGACAGTCGCTTTCCGCAAATCTTACCCTGTATGAAAACGGTGTTACCACGGGTGACAGTTTGGTATTTGTGTAAAATATGTCTGTTTGTCCGAAAAATGTGTCGTTTGTCAGTTTTAAAACTTTTTCAGGCACAATTAAATATAATATAATCATCCGATGAACAAACGGATGAAATTAATAAAAATCAAATTCAATTTGGAGGAATTAGTTATGGCAGATTTTAAAGTTACAGCGTCCCAGCTTAACACACAGGCAGAGAGTCTTCAGGATCTCAACGGCAGATTCAAGTCGGCAATAGAACAGCTTGTGACATCCGAAACAAGTCTTAAATCCATGTGGGAGGGCGAAGCAAACGACGCTTTCCATGCTGCTTTTACAAGTGATAAGGCCAAAATGGACGAGTTCTACAACCTGATTATTACATATATTGAAAGACTCAATTCCATTGCAACGCGCTATGAGCAGACAGAGAGAACAAACACAGAAATTGCAAGCAACAGAACATATTGATAACAACCAAAAATAAAGGAGTGCATTATTATGACAGGAACAATTAAGGTTTCACCCGATAAATTATTATCTACATCAGCCGAATTTTCTTCACAGGGCGATACAATCATCTCACTTACAGGCGAGATGATGAACATTGTAACATCAATGAGCAGTGTATGGGAAGGCGAGGCTGCCTCATCTTATATGACAAAGTTCAAGAGCCTTGAGTCGGATATTCAGACTCTCAACAGAATGATTAAGGAACATGTAAATGACCTTGAGCAGATGGCAAGCCTCTATTCAACCGCCGAACAGCAGAATGTTGATGACGCCGCTTCTCTTTCGTCGGGTGTTATTTCCTGATAAATAAATCACAGGTTTGTTTCGGGGCAGTAGCTTCTGCCCCGAAATGAAAGGATTGTTAATATGAAGATTGATTGCGACAGAGTTCTGATTCTTTCAGACCGATTGGCACAGCTTTCAAATGTCTGTTATGAAAAAGCCGAGGAAATTCATATTGAAAAATTGCGAATCGCCGAAAATTCTTTGATGGACGAAATTTTGAAAAATCTTGAAAATGACAGAAAACAGCTTGAAGAGCAGGCAGAAAAATTAAAGCGTTACGGCATTGCTTTAAAGAGAATTGTTGCGGTTTATGAAAAAGGCGAGAGCAGTATATGCGATATTATGGAAAACGGAAGCGGCACACAGTATGTTTTTGCCTGTACTTTAGATACAGATGTTTTGAATGATTTGTATAAAGCAAGAATTGACATACCGCAAATTTCATTGAAGGCAGAGTGATTGTATGGGCTTAAAAATCAATGTTGATATTAACAATCTTTCAACCGATTGCAATAAAATGACCGACCTGATAAGCGAGCTTAAAAATCTTACGCAAAAGATTACCGATGAAGTTGCTGAGTTTAACGGAATGTGGGACGGTATTGCAAAAGATGAATTTATGAAAAGTATGGCTTCCGATATTGCCGAAAGCGTTATTGTGACGGATAAGTTCGATTTTATTCGATATGCTATGCAGACGGCACTTACTACATATGGGAATGACAACGAAGAGGCAGTTAATATTTTTCTTGCGGCGGATAAGTGACGGGAGATAAGTTATGAGCGTTAATAAACTATCTTTGGGGAATTACACAGTAACGGTTTCAACTGACAGGATGTATCAAAAAGCATCGGAACTTGAAGCTCTGGTGGAAAAACTTGATTCTGCTCTTACACAGGCAGCCGAAATTGTTAAGAGAACCGATTCATATTGGGTTGGGGATGCCGCTGAGATTGTCAGAACAGAGGCAAGAGAGGGAGTAAAACTTGCCGAGAATAATCATAAAAGCCTCACGAGAGAAATTGAAAATCTCAGACTTATAACGGAACGATATCATTCTGCGGAAAAGAAAAATTCAGAAGATTCTTCACAGCTTCCGTCATCAATTTTAACATAAGGAGGATTTTGCGTTGGAGAAAATGATAAATTATGATTTTGATGCCGCAAAAACTGCGTCGGATAATTTAGAATCTGTATCTGACAGCATATCCCGTGAAATTGTTTCCGTTATCAGTTCCAAAATTGATGATATAAGCAATTATTGGAATGACGACGCGTCAATTCGTTTTATTAAAGGACTTGACGGAATAAACGAAGAAATTGACAGAATTCAGAAAAATTTGCTTTCACAGTCTGAAAAAATCAAAACAGCCTCAAGGCATATGAAAATTGCCGAGGAAGAGGCTGAAAAAATTGCAAAAACGAGAGATACGGAGTGATTGTCGTGGAATGGATTATTTACACAATATTGGCGGTTGTAATTTTGGCGGCGGCAGTTGTTTGTGTCTGTGTTTTTGCCAAGACGAGAAGAGATTTTTCACGAAATGATGTTCATATAAACGGCGGTGCGGATATTCAGACCGGCAGAGTATCGAGAGATCAAAATTATTTTAAAGGAATAACAGGAAAGCTCGGCGGAACTGTTGTTGTGGAAGGCAGTCGTGCCAAAAACAGAGGATTCTTTATTGAAATTATGAATATAAGTAACGGCGATAAGGCGGATTTCAATGTTAATAACGAGCTGATTATAGGCAGGATTTCAGGCGAAAATGTGTATGCCCTGCCGAATGATTTAATGGTTTCAAAGCAACATTGCAGACTTTTTGTTTCGGGCAGTGATTTGTACCTTGAAGACCTCGGCTCGGCAAATCATACATACTTAAACGGCACAATTATTACAGAACCAACCCATATTCAAAGCGGCGACACCATACGCCTTGGCAAAACAGAACTTGGAATTGTGTATTAAGGTGATGACCTTATGAAAAGATTTTTTAAAATTTGTCTGATATTTTTACTCGGACTACTGATTATGATAGGAGTGAATGGCTGTATGTTGGAAAATAAAGCACAACTTGCAGAAATAACTAAGGAAAAGGCTTTAAAATATTTAAATGAAAATTATGATGATAATTTTAAACCTGTAAGTTTTTCAGCAAGAAATTGGGCTCGTAATTACGAAAGTATTTATTTTTTATCTGAAAAATTTGAAAATCGCGGTGTTGAAGTAAGGTTTTTTGAAAATGGAGAAATAAGCGATAATTATTTTAAATTATATATGGAAAATGATGCAATCAAATATTTTGCAGATATGGTAAATAAATATGATTCAAATGCTATTGTAAAGGTGATTTTCAGTTCTGAAATGTTTCCATCTTCATTAAAAAAGGGCATGAATTTTTCTACATATATCAGTAGTGGTCAGGCTGAACTAAGTTTGTATTTTATTTTCAATGAGGATATACCAAAGAGTGAAAAATACAGTATTACAAGTGATGTTGCTTTAAATAAAATATTCGGATCATGTTGGTTTTTACAAAGTGATAATATTGATAATCTTAGATCACAAACAGTTGATGAAATATTTAGTGACGAGTCAAATATTGTGCATAGAACTCAAATTTATTATATTGATAAAAATTATAGCATATGTGAATAATAGGGGGTGATTTAGTGGCTCTTACAAATGAGGAACTATTAATGTTAGATACATTAATTTATGTTGATAAAAAATACTTAGAAGGTAAAGATATGGTATCTTCGATAATAGATGCATTTGAAAAGGATAATTTTCAGTCAGATAATGCCTCGATGAGTCCTGATGAATGGAGAACTTTGGCTGAGAATATTAAAAAACATGAGAATTTAAAAAATTATAAAATCACAAATTTTAAGGAAGATGACGTTACAGGAATGCGTGCTGCATGTTTTGTAGATGATAAGAATAACCCAAGTGACGTAAATGTGGTTTTCAGAGGAACAAGTTGTGACTATGAATGGAGAGATGATGGTAAAGGTGCATATATGACAGATACAGTTGTGCAAAAACAAGCTGCCGAATATGTGAATAGTTTACCTGAAAAATATGGCAACAACATGACTGCCACAGGTCACTCAAAAGGAGGAAATAATGCTCAGTATGTCACCATTACAACAGACAGAATAGGTAAATGCGCTTCATATGATGGTGAAGGTTTCTCAAACGAATTTATAGAAAAATATAAAGATAAAATAACAGCTCGTGCAGGCAGAATTACTTCTATTTCTTCAAAAAACGACTATGTTAATGTGCTTATGATTCCGATTGCTGGTACAAAAATTTATCTTGACACACCACATCAAGATAATTTTTTGCTCAATCATAAACCAAATATAATGTTAAAAGATGATGGAACATTTTGTGAAGAAACCGAAATTTCAGATCTTAGTAAGTTTATTAATGAAATAACAACTTATTATATTTCAAAATTACCTGAACCACAAAAACAGATTGTAGCAGACGCAACTTTAGAATTGGTGATTGCCGCATTAAACAATGATTTTAACTCAGTTATAAACGATCCGCGTAAACTTGTTTCTATAGTGGCTTCTCTAATATTGATGGTTCGAAATCTAGATGGTTTTCCTTTATATAAATCATTGGGGGATATTTATAATTTTATTAACAATAAAATAGAAGATACTTTTTTTCCGCATCTCAAAGTTAATATTTCTCAACTTTTATCAGATGCAGATGATATGAGTTTTGAGATAGAAGAAATCTTAAAAGAGGTTAATTCTGTTTATGATGATGTACAGGCACTCGGAGCAATGTGGCAGGGTACTGCAAGTGACAAATTTGCAACATCATTTGGTGAAGAGTACACAAAGATTAATGAGTATCTTACCGAGTTGAAAAAGTGTGTAGATCATGTAAAAATTTCGGCTGAAGATTATAACAGTTGTGAACAACAGATTTACAGTATGGTGGAGAGTATAAGCGTTTAAGGAGTGAGTGAAAATGAGTGAAAAATTTGATACTTCATTCGGTTCGGTAGAACTTAAAGTTGCACCACAGATAATGCACAGCACAGCTGATAAGATAAATAAATCGGTAACACAGCTGACTACTCGATTTGATTCTTTACTTGATAAAATTAAGCTTACAATTTCTTATTGGGAGGGTGCAAATGCCGAAAAAACGAGAAATTGTTTTAGTAATGAACAAGACAATATCAAGTCGTTGCTGAACAATGTTTCTGTATATGCGGAAAAATTAAGTACCATAACCGCCAATTATGAAAAAACAGAATCAGATGCTACGGAAGCATCTGCCGAGTTGCCTTCCGGAATTTTGAATTGAGGTGATACA
>ULXW01057845.1_pt1 | contig 47877 bp, 41 predicted proteins | sample 1961661 | NCBI WGS metagenome assembly ULXW01 (sample SAMEA4835849, study PRJEB28245) | human gut metagenome | biome: gut microbiome; material: fecal sample | place: Denmark | collected 2008 | reverse complement strand
TGTTTAACAGCATAAATTTAAATTTTGTCATCTACTAAAATCAGCGGTATGGGCTGATAGGCGGATGTCTCTGCTGCCACATTCTTGGTGTCCACCACAATCTCGGCATGAAAAATCTTCTGGTCGATGCGCTCGTCGAAATTGTCGCTGACGGCACCGACAAACATTCCCTGCGTCAGAGTGGAAATCTTACTCGCCGGAATAAGAGAATCCATTTGCGTGTTGATCGAGTGGCTCACATCCTGACGGTTGATGCTCATGGACTGCCTTTGCTGGAGAACCTTGCCGAACCTCTCTGAAAGCGTCTTGGCGGTCTCGCCGACAACCTGCCCGGAGAAAATATTGCCCACGGTATTCATCACCACTGCCGCCTCCTTGTCGCCGTAATCTCGTTTGAGCTGTGAAAAGTCCTGAAAGCCGAGACAGACGGCAACCTTGTTACTTCGCGCGGTGGCAATAAGATTATCGAGACCCTTGAAATATATGGTCGGCAGCTCGTCTATGATGACCCCGGACTTTAACATCCCTTTCTTGTTTATCAGCTTAACTACTCTGGAATTGTATAGACCGAGTGCCGCGCCATAGATGTTCTGACGGTCGGGATTATTGCCGACACAGAGTATCTTCGGCTCTTTCGGGTTGTTGATGTCAAGAGTGAAATCATCGCCCGTCATAATCCAGTAGAGCTGAGGCGAAATCATGCGGGAAAGAGGTATCTTCGCCGAGGCTATCTGCCCGGCAAGCTGTTCAGCCGCGCCTCCCTGCCAAGCGTCGATAAACGGAGAAAGATAGTTTTCCAGCTCCGTGTATGATGTGAGGATAGGAAATATATCCTCATACCGGCGGCAAAGGAACTCAATGGCATGGGGAAAAGTGCAGTATTTGCCGTTCTCGTATATTTTTAGATACCAGATGATTGCGGCAAACAGAACTATCGGGGATTCCACGAAGAAATCGCCCTGTTTCTGTATCCATGTGCGATTCAAATTCATCATTATTGTGTATGCCGATTCGTATGCGTCCGCAATATCCGACATGAAATCAGGATGTATCGGATTGCACCTATGTGAGTGTTCCGGATCATCGAAATTTATGACGCAGAACGTGGGCGGATTCTCCCCGTAACTCTTGGCATGGTTGAGCATATGATTATATGCAATCAGCGATAAATCAGGGAATTTGTAGTCATACACATAAAGCCCGAAGCCCTTTTCTATCTGCTGTTTGATGAAATTGTTGACCACCGCGAATGACTTGCCGGAGCCGGGGGTGCCGAGGACTATCGAGGCTCTGAAAGGGTTGACCACGTTTATCCAGCCCCTGTTCCACCGTTTTTTATAATAAAAGCGTGTGGGGAGATTTACTGAATATTCATTCTCCATCAGCTTGGTCTCCTGCATGAACGATTCGTTTTCCTCGTTGAAACGGTCGTCCATCATGTTGTTCTTCAACAGACGGCTCATCCACACCCCTCCGAGCAGCAGGCACACATATCCCGATATGGTGGTGAATATATAGGTGTAGTACCAGCCGAGAGACACCATCCACCAATCGAGAAAAACAGCACGGCACCTATTGAAATTATGAGCCATATCTGGCCCCATTTTATTTTTTCGTTCTTGACACCTTTGGTGCCGAAACACGAGAGGGCAAGCAGAAGGAGCGTCCACCATTTGGCGTTCCACGGATTGTGGAATAGGCTCCCGGCCTCGTCAAGACCGCGAAGAACCTTCAAGGTCTGAGAGTGGAACTCCCAGCCCGACACAAGGGGCTGGCAGAACCAGTAAATGTTGGCAACCATCACGGCGATGCTGACACCACGGAGTAGATCCATGATTTTCGACAACGCCCTGAGGTCATCTTCCTGTTGTGACATAATAAATCTGGTGTTTGTAGTTTGACAAATTATAGTTTGGGGCCACGGCGTTTTTTCTTCCTGCGCCGCTGCATCTCGCGGTAGAAGGCTTCCTCCTGCGGGTCGAATCCGAGTCCGGTCTGGAACAGGTCAAGACCGGGAAGCGTCGGCGCATCATCGTAAGCGGAAGAATTGTTCTGTCGTGTCTGGGATTGAGACTGGCTTGGGGATGTTCCGGAACCTCTGCCACTTGTTTCTGTAATGCGGTCTTGGGTTTCATAGCCGTAATGTTTTAGAGGTCAAAAAGACTGGGTTGTGCGATTTGGGGATTGTTCTCGGTGGTTTTCTTTTCAGTGGTCTTGGGTCTGCGCATTTTAGCCATTTCCTCATCACGGAGTTTGTTGATGGCGTCCTGCCGTGCCTGTTCCTTTTCTTCCTCGGTAAGTTCTACCGTATGGTTCACCACCACCTTGCAGTTGATTGGGTTGCCGACCTCAATCTCGCTTTCCTCCCAATAATGGAGTGCCATTCCGAAGATTTCATCATCGGCAAAGCCGTTGCAACCGCTTTTCTGCACTTGGTTGATGATGTATGTAACGCAGTCCTCTACAGATTTAGAGGGGTTCGCAAAGCGGATAGCGAACAGAGCGTCATTGTCGGCTCTCTTTTCAAGATAAGCCTTGATTGTGTCGTTGAAGGCTCGTGTGCCTCGGTTTTCTCTTGTGGTTGCCATAGTCGTAAATATTTTTAGAGTGTTAAAATCCAATAGATTATCGCAAGTGCGCTGATGATTGATATTACCCAGCCTACGCCTCGGAATATCGGTCGGAGGAAAGCCCACAATGTCAGACCTACGATTGCGCCGATTATCCCTGCCAACCAAAGGATTGCTTTTTTTATTTGGCTGAACCTGAGGCTTGAAGCTTTGCCTTGACTATTTATGTGGCTGTTCGTTTTCATCGTTGCGACGTTTTTTTGTATATCACCATCGGTTTCGCTTGCTTGACACCCAAAGAGCGTGGGGTGCGAAAAGGAGATGTTCGGCCTTGGGAGGAAAAATACTACCGACCGCAGGGAGCTGTGGAGATTTTTCATTCCAAAGCAAAAAGAATATCTCGGGCGCCACACGTTTCATAAGGCAAGCAAGTAGAAATCGTTGGTTAATTGGACAATAATCAGGAGCATCGACTCCATGACGGTGAAAACGTACTACCGCATAATCAGCGATGATAATAAATCCCCAATGGCTTAATAAAAAGATGGTACAGAACGGCACGACCACCATAGTCTGCGACAGGATGACGACACAGGAAGTCAGCCGGTCGCAGTCTATGCCGAGTGCCGCCATCTCAGGACAGCGAGTGATAGGGCGGGCTAATAATTCCTTATAAAGTCATGGCGATCCAGAACACGGAGAAAGGCTGAAAGTCTCGGAGGCTGCGGTAGCGTAGCGGATGCTTGTCTCGGAGAATGCGCAGACATTTCTTGGTGTTCCGCCATGACCCTCAGGCGAGATGTGGACAATAGGTGTCAGTGAACCACGGCTCACCGTCACCTTTTGACGGCATAACCGCCGACAACTCGGTAGCCCGCTTAATTTCTCGCTGTCAACCTCCAGCGCAAAAATGCTCGGTAAACCGCACGGAATACCAAACAGCCTGACGTCTATGCAATAAATGTTGATGGCGACTTATTAAGGCAAAAAGAGTTGGAATTAACTGCTCATAATACACTATTGGTATATTATCGGATATAATTCCCAACTCAATAGTTTGACGGTACAAACTTTTTGATTAACTTTGCGGTTGATATTTCAAAGTGATAATCAACTATGAGTATAGCAACAACATCAAAAATCAACCAACTTCTTACCGATGCAGTTCCGGGGGGACTTCTGTTTGCCGCTTGGCTTCGGAAAGAGGGATACTCTGCCCAGCTCATAAAGAGATACCGGGATTCAGGTTGGCTCGAAGGATTGTCGCGTGGGGTTATGTATAGAAAGAATGACAGCCTTTCGGCGTTGGCTTCGATATATAGCTACAATCTTCAGACCGGAAACAAAGCGCGGATAGCAGCACATTCCGCGCTTGAACTTTTCGGATTCAATCATTACGTGCCGATGGGTAAACCTCGACTCATGGTCGCTTTTAAGAACGGCAGTTTTGATGATTGGGTCATGAGCGACAGATACGACATGAAGATAGTGCCGTTTCATACGGGCATCTTTAAGAATCCGGCAACCCAATCCCTTGACAGGAACGGACTCTCCTTAATATTATCATCGCCGGAGCAGGCATTTCTGGAATGTATGCATCTTGTGCCGGATCACTATAATTATATGGATCTGTACTATATAATGGAGCAGTTGACATCACTTGATCCTGACAAAGTACAGACCGCGCTTGAAAACACATCGAGTCAGCGGGTAAAAAGGATGTTTCTATATATGGCCGAGAAAGCCGGGCATTATTGGTTTGATATGCTTGACCTGGATAAATTCGGTCTGACGACTTCCAAGCTTCAGCTCGTTGACAATGGAGTTTATATTTCCAAGTATCGCATTACAGTCCCTAAAGAATTAAATGATTATGAATGACATATATCGCAGACAGGTCGCACTCCTTATCAGAGTGATGCCGATAGTTTTCAAGATAAAGGATTTCGCCGTGCATGGCGGAACTGCGATAAACCTTTTCCACAGGAACCTTCCGAGGTATTCCGTCGATATTGATATCACTTACATACCGCTGGAAGACCGGAATACGAGCCTTGCAAACATCAACATGCATCTGTCGGCTCTTAAAACGGCAATAGAGAAAGCGGTTCCCGGTATTCGTGTCATCCATAAGCCGGATGTCTGGAAATTGCAGTGTACCAAAGACGGAACTACAATCAAAATTGAGGTCAACGGAACCAAGAGAGGAATTTTAGGCGATACCGAGAAGATGCAGCTTTGCGAAAAAGCTAAAGCGGAATTTGGAATGAGTTGCTTTGCCAATATCGTGTCATGGAGCCAGCTCTATGGCGGAAAGATTGCAGCTGCCCTCAGCCGTCAACATCCGCGAGACCTGTTCGATTGCAGAGGCATAACTTCTGACGATTTCGGAGCAGTGAAGAATGGCTTTATGCTCTGCCTTCTTGGAAGCGACAAGCCAATCATTGAATCTCTGAATCCAAATCCGATTGATCATCAGGAGGCACTCGACAATCAGTTTGAGGGGATGACCGATGAACCATTCAATTATGATGATTATCAAAAAGCGAGATTAAATCTGATTGAAGTAGTAAATCAAGGATTGACTGATGATGACAAAGCATTTCTCATTTCATTTGAGGAAGGTAATCCTGACTGGAGTAAATGCTGCGCCGGGGATTTGAGCAACTATCCCTCAGTAAGATGGAAGCTCCAAAATATCGTAAAGCTCAAATCCAAGAATCCGACCAAACATAAAGGAGGCGTTGACAAGCTCATTTTCTATTTCCAAAAGTCGCCTGAATAAAGTCTGAATAGCTAAGATGATTGAATTTATTATTTTAACAATAAGTCATAAAATTGTCTAAATCGAACCTCCGGACTTGACTTTCATCAGTATTATAGCATAACTTTGCATATGCCTTAGCCTGATTACTGGATAGCATCACAAGAGGTGATTATAAAGGCAAAAAGTTTGGTTGTAAATTCGCTACACACGTAAATCTTGAATCGCCAAGTTGCTGATATAAGCGCATTTGGAGCGTTAGGAACAAGTCCCTCCATCTCCACTTGTAACCTCGGACTAAAATCAGTCCAAACAAGACTTATCGGCCTCTGGCCGCTTTGTTTACAAAGAGACCTCAGACTATCAAATAGTTCTGAGATTTTTTCGTGTCTAATCCTTTCGATTCAGAACCTAAATCAGTCCAAGAAAAGACCGTTTCAGACATACTTTCGTTACTAACTCGTTACTAAGATTTCGAGAATCAAAATAGTAACGATTTAGTAACGAATACCGCCCCAAAATCCTAAAATCCAAGATATTACAAAGACATAACTCGGAGATGTCCTGAAAAATAGACAACTTTTTAAGCACTCGTTTGGGTGAGGTTAAAAAGGTGTCCGTCACAATTCCGATTATCCCAAAGCTATCGAGAAAGACTTCTGCCTCACTGCCTATAATGCATCTACATTGCCGGATTGTATATCCGGAATAGAGCTTTGGATTTTCTCAATAGGCCAGTTCCACCATTGTATCTCCCTAAGCTTTTTATAACTTCAGGAGAAAACCGTTTGCGAATCTCTTTTGCCGGCACTCCGCCGACGATTGAGTAAGGCTCGACATCTTTAGTAACCACTGCTCTTGTTCCGATGATGGCACCGTCGCCGATAGTCACTCCGGCCATAATTACCGCATCATAACCTATCCATACATCATTGCCGATCACAATATTGCCTTTATTGTCCCACGCTGAGGTAATTTCCGATTTAGGCAATCCCCATTCCTCAAAGAATAAAGGGAATGTGTAGGTAGACGACGATTTAAGCGTATGATTGGCACAGTTGAAAATAAACTTTGCACCACAAGCTATCAAGCAAAACTTACCGATAATAAGCCTGTCATTATTTATCGGATAATGATAGAGCACGTTGTTTTTCTCAAAGTCTCGCGGATCATTCACAAAGTCATTGTAGATGGTAAAGTCTCCGATCTCGATTGTCGGGCGCGTGACAACCGATTTCAGATATACTGTCTGAATATCACCGGTGCGGGGATATACTTTGTTTTTCATTGTTTTAAGGCTCGTTTTATTGTCTGGCGTACAAATCCGGATTTAGCTTCGGTACATCCGTCGCTGTCATTCTTATACTTAGGAAGCAGTGATAGTTTTAATATCTCATATTCTTTAGCTACTTCAGGATGAGCAATCAGATAATCTCGGAAACGGATTTCATCATTGTCGCCGACCCTGTGAAAATGGACATGGAAAACTTTGTCGGCATACCCGGCGGGAGTATAGCCTTTGTTGAAGCTCATTCGACTATCGGAAACTGACATACAGATATATCCGTCACTTTCCATTTTCTCTTTGATTAGTGGTCTGTCGGTCTCGGGATTTAACTCGACAAGAATGTCAATTATGGGCTTTGCATGAATATTCGGAGTGGCCGTGCTGCCAATATGGTTGATAATCGGACTGTAATCTTTTAGCAATGCTGAAAGCTCCAATATTTCTTCTTTCGCCCATTCCGACCAATCAGGATTATATGCAGCCAGCACTATTGGAAAGAGTTCCCATAGTTCTGCCTGAGTCATATCCTTAAGATTCCTTTGGCTCATGGCAATCGTTCCATCTCAATACAGTTCCACGTTTCGCCCAGACATTCGTAACTCTCGGTTTCAGGTAGTGATACCCGATGAAAACCGGCGGCTTCATAGCAATGGATGGCGGACGGATTATTTTCAAAGATAACGAGCGACACTTTCGTGGCTCCAAGTTCTTCAAACGCATATTTGACTGCCATTGAGACAAGAGCATTGCCTAAACCGCGACCACGTTTTGAATCATCAACAATGACGAATCCCAGTCGCTGCTCGGTCGAATCGTCGGCGGGGGTACGTAAGTGATGTATCCTACAATTTCATCGCCATCAGTCATTGTCAAAGCGCGCGATTGTTGTCCGTCAATATACTTTTCGTGATATGAGTTTATATCTTCGGGCATGACCGGGTAACGATCATATCTGTCGGCGCACCATTGGCGCATGAGATACTCGCTTTTAAGCCACGATGCTATCATCGCAGCATCCGAAGGTTGATATGTGCGCAATGTCAGGTTCATGGTTTATAGCTGCGTTTTATCTCGACAATTGATTTGCCTCCGATGCCGAAGTTCTCGTCTGGCAACTCCTTGATAGTTACTGTGAAGAACTGATCCGGGATATGCGTCACCTCGGAGGCGGTTGCTGTCAGGCGTTCAATCAACTGTTTTTTCTGTTCTGCGGTCAGATTCCCGCTCTCGATTGATATGTATGGCATAATCAGAGAATGGTTTTGAGAATATGATCGCAGAACATTGTGGGAGTAAACTCCACTATCTGATAGTCGGCGACGTCGTTGATGTTGAACGGGTCTTACGCGATGATGGCGTCCACGGCTATGCGGTTTTCAGCCTTAATCATAATCACTCCGCCCACACGCGGTGTCTGTGGCCCTGAGGCGATGAAATCTCCGGCGGCATAATGCTTAGCGAGATATTCGCGGTGTGCGGCAAGGAATCTGTCAACCTCGCTCAATGGTTTCTTATATGTTAAAATTGCGATAAACATGGTTTTATTTCCGTTTTATTATTACCCGATAGATATTTCCGACACGCACCGCAGTAAAGACCGCACGCCGCTATGAGTTCTTTGTTTGCCCCTATATTCCTCATGGCAAGAAACTATATCCGGATATGGGCAAATTGATGGTCAATCCAGATAGTCGCTTCCTTAGCAGTGAATTTGAGCAAGATATAATTAGGGTCTGACGGACCTCCCGGAAAATGATTTATATACCAGTCCTGCCATTTTCCAAGCGAATGCTGTCGTCATTGACAACTTCAACGATGCCGCGCAGACAAACACTCGCGCCGTCTTTATCGTAGCAGAGGCCCGCCTTAGGATTACGCCGGAAATCAGCCACTTTCACTGAATCCGCTCCTGCTGCCATCCACACGATACCACACCCATCAGTATCGCCTTTAGCCATCGGCACGGGACGCGGAAAACCATCACTGTTTACAGATGCTATCGTTACAGTAGAGCATTCCGCGAGAAGCTGTTCTGCTTTCTTTATAAGATAAGACGATCCGCACTGTTGCCAGCGTTTCAGATGAGGGAAAAACTGACGCATCTGCTCTTTCATCTGCTCTACAGTAAGATTTTGACCTGAACTCTTGTTTATCTCATCAGTGAACCGGGCACAGTGGTCAATCATCTGATCCATTGTCATATCTGCGTGAGCTTGCCGTCCTTGTAGCAGTAAATACTGTATTCTTCGTTTGGCGAGCCATCGGCATTCGTGCCGATGATTTCATTTGTGAGCAGCATTCCGCAGCTCTGACAGAATTTCATTTCCATTGTTAACTTCAGTATTTACCCGTCAATCGTTACAGGGCGGATTATTATAAATGCTCATGAAGGATGACTTGTTTCAGATTAAACCAACCCGACCACAAAGTTGCGAAATTATTATGAAATTCTGCATTTATGATGCGGACTGTTTCAGCTTCCTGATATTTTTTCTGGTCTGTCGAAGAGCACTTCTGAGTCCGGGTGAAAGGGCCTGAAACGACAGCATTTCGAGATGACTTTCCAGTTCGGCGATGAGTTCCGGATAATGACGACACATCTCGAAAGCTGCGTATATACTGAAACATCTTACTGCATATGGCTCACACTCTGAATTGATTTTCCTCATACAGAAATCGAGAAAATCTGTCGGAATATCATCGACCTCAAACTCCTGTTCCCGAAGAAGCTGCAGAAGCATACGCTTCTTTCCGGGGTCAGTTTCTACTAACAGCATATCAATCATGCTGTCCCGTAGAGTCGACAACCACTCTTTGTCTGATACGGGCAGATGTGTCATGATCCATAGCAATTGACACTTGTGCTCCGGTCATCACTCCCGACCAGACTCCATAACTGACACAACTTCTCGCGATCTCCCGAAGCCCATGATACAAGCCCCTTTATCTGAGGCATGTTGATTCTTTGTGACAGCAATTCCTCTATGTTCATTAGATTTCCCTTATTGCCGGATTAAGCTCAATAAGATGCGCAATAAATTCGTCTCGGTCATTAGGCGAGATTTCCAATGGCGCATAGCTTTTCAATACAGATCGGTCTATGAAACTTATCGACACTCTTTTACGCGACATGCCGGCTGTTGCCAGATAGCCGGTTGTCTTCCTGGCACTTTTGATTTTGGAAATCGGGATTCGTGTAGGTCTGAAAAACTGGTAGATAACGAGGTCATTACCATCAATTTCATACCAGCATCCGAACATCAGCCATGCGTAAAGCAACGTCATCGAGCCGCACACGAAAACCAGATACCACCATGACATTCCGATGGCCGAAAGCCAGATAACCGTAAGGAATCCGACCGTCACAAGCCAGACCCACCAATCAATCTTCGAGCGATATACCGTAGCCATTATCGACAATCCTGTTTCTGCGTTGACATTCTTTACGGTTACAAATATAACGAAAATATCCGCCGGAGCATAATGCAAATTACAATTTCGCTATTATTTGTCAGATTATTTATAACTTTGAGCGCTAAACCATGCAACAGATATGACTACAGAGCTATTGCTGAATAAATGCCGGGGCTCACTCGTTGGCGGGGCCGTCGGTGACGCTCTCGGCTACGCCGTGGAATTTTCGTCACTCAACGAGATTCGGAAGATCTACGGCCAACGCGGAATCACAGATTACAAACTCAACAGTTCCGGCATCGCTGAATTCTCCGACGACACACAGATGTCTCTTTTCACAGCCGAAGGCCTTCTTAACGCAATCGCCGACAAAAAGACCTCCGTAGATGAGATAACCCCATATTTAACAGCCGCATACAAGAACTGGTATCTCACACAGATAAGACCGAAGAGCCAACTCGAAAGAAGTTTTCTCTCGCGCTTCAGAGCACTTTGGTCGCAGCGTGCACCTGGTCTTACGTGCATGTCAGCTCTACAGATAATCATGTCGGATTCCGGCGGAAAGGTCGTCAACAATTCGAAAGGATGTGGCGGAGTAATGCGCGTCGCTCCTGTCGGAATATATTCGGCTGCTCATACCGACATTCTCAACCTCGAAAACGCCGGCCTTTTGGCCGGATCTGCCGCCGAGATAACCCACAAACATCCACTCAGCACCTTATCTTCTATGGCATTCGCCATGGTAGTGGCGGAATGCATCCTCTCCCACTCCATTGACCGCGACAAATTCCGTGAAATCATCGTAGACCGCGTTTTTACGCGCCTCATCTCACGCATTAACGGCGACATCCATCTGAACGAGCTTAAAGCTCTCATTATTAAAGCCCTCGATCTCGCCATATCCGGCCGCGCCGACACCGACGCAATCCTCATTCTCGGCGAAGGCTGGGTAGCCGACGAAACACTGGCTATCGCCATCTTCAGCGTAATGCGCTACATTGACGACTTCGAAAAATGTGTCTGCTGCGCTGTCAACCACAGCGGTGACAGCGACTCAACGGGTGCAGTGGCCGGCAACATTATCGGAGCCATCCTCGGCTACAACGCCATCCCCGAAAAATACAGGCTGAATCTCGAGCTTCACGATCTCATTCTCCAAATCGCCGACACCCTCGCCTCTCCTATTATCCCATCTGATCTGTTAGAATAGACTATCGCCATTACAATCAAATCAGCGCGGGGCCTCGTCGTGTTAATGACAAGGCCCCGCAGAGTTATAAAAGTAGTATGGTATGAATTTATCTCACTGCTACTTTGACCACATTCGATCCTACGGCAACTACATATATGCCGGGGCCGAGAGAAATTTCTGTAGCGTCAGAGCAGACACACGATGCCACGCTTGTCCCTGCCATAGAATACACATTGCAGGTTCGTCCCGCGGCACCCAGTACCGTTATGCCGCCTTTGTGAACATTGATTTTCACACCCATGGCCGTGAGGCTGTCGACACCACCTTCAGCCTTGGCAGCTACGGCACGCGACTCGCCGGTCTCATATACGGCCGACACTGCGAAGTCCATGTTCTCCGCGGGAAGTTCATCAAAGGCGAGACTCTTTATCGGCGAAGTTGTCAGAAGTCGGTCACCACTGTAGACATTATATCCGAGCAGATTGAGTTTCTGCGCATCACCGCTGGCAGGATAGAAAGCCACATCGTCGATAAAGGTCTGTGCCGTTCCGCCCGAGGCATAAGAACAACCACGGATTGCGAAGCGACGAGCACCTTCCGGAACAACAAGAGCATACTGGGTCCAGTCGCCCGGTAACTGCTCTATCCTGCGAATCAGCTTGAAGTCGCCGGGAGTCAGCGATCCATCGCTGTAGAGGAACTCGATAGTCTCGGGAGTGTCTCGGTTGTAACTGCGGGCCCATAGCGTAACGAGCTGTTCCCGTCCGCAAAGCTCCGGCGAAATAGCCCAGTCATCCTGCTGCACAGCCTTATTGAAAGATTCGTTTACAACATACATATTGGCAAGATACTGCATGCTCATGTCATGGCCGTAATAGCTATCGTTGAAAGCCTCGACAAGACGTGTCTGAACCCACCATGACTGGGCTGAATGTACGGGAATTCCGGGGAATTCGATCATTTCCATACTTGAGGCACTGACCATTCCTCCTATCGGTGCCTTGTCGACATCGACGAATACCCAATCTCCGGCCGAAGTGAGGAAGTTCCCTTCAAGTTCGATCGTATATGATTCGAAATCATCGAGAACCATTTCGGGCACAGCGGTACTGTAGTCTGGCTCGCCCCATGAGAGACAGCTGCCATCGGCAGTGATGACAACATCGCTGGGTTCGGGGAGCAGACGCATATTGCGGGCAACAGTGACCTCGCCTGTTTCATTGTTCTCGTCTTTCTCGTCCCCCTCGGCAACTACTCTTATCTTAAAGCTGTTTCCTACCGGATCCTGAACTGACAGCGAATGACTGAATTCTATCGTCTCACTGCGGCTGAAAGCAAGGCCATCGAAATCTTTCGAAGCTACCTCGGTTCCGTTATGATAGAGAATAGCCTTGTAAGCGGCGACATCTTTGGCTCCCAGATTGCTGACTCTTGCCTTGACAGCAAATGGCTCGCCCGGTTTTGCCTCAACGGGAGCCTCAATATCGGCTATACCGAGATCAGTGTCGGGCAACTGGTCAATCCGAATATTGTCGATAAGAACCCAGTTGTAGCCGTTATCATTCTGGCTGTAAATGGTGCCTTTGAATATGAGAGACACAACCTGGCCGGCATAATCGCTGAGATCGACAGCAACGTGTTCCCACGCCTCGACCTTCCCGAGTTCACCGATAACAAGACTGCGGGCATTATGGCGCGTGCCGTCAGCTGTCACCACATCGATATCGAGATGATTGATATTCGAGAAGTTGTTTTTGAACCAGTTATAGGTGTAGAACGTCAGTGTCGGACGTTTGGCGCCACTAAGATCGATAGCCGGAGAAATCAGCTCAGTCCACTCGTTGAAATAGTTACCCTCACTATCGTTGACATAGCTCCAGCCAAACATACCTGCAAAACCGTTGTCTCCGTCCTGTGAGCCCTCGGAATTCTGGAACGATGCGTCCATCATGCGGTTCCAGCCATTATACTGACGCATGGCGACTGCACGTTCATCGTCAGTGATAGAGGCTATCTGCGGGCCGTTCGACTTGCCGTCGCCCCACGGATTATCGAGTGTATAATTGGGGAACGATTCCTTGAACGGGAGCTTAAGAGGCTCGCCGGCGAAGATATTCTCGCTCTTTTCGCCATAGCCGATTCCCGCGCTGTTCACTCCGTATATCTTGACATAGACAAATCCACAGTCTCGCCCGGTCTCGAATGTCGGAGTCAGCTTATAGCTCGTCTCCGAAATTCCCTCATAAGTCTTATTGCCGTGATAATAAGCGTTATCCGGGAAAACTTCTAAATTATAGCTGACTTCGCCGTTCAGGGGATAGCCCTGCCAGTCGACAGCGGCCGCATCCCAGCTTACGATAATCCCGGCAGCATTGTCGGGGTCGCGGCGGATGGTGATTCCACCGACAGAACCCGGACGGTTTATGCCGACATAAGTCTTGAACTCGTTTGACGGGCCGCTTTTGGCCTCACCGCTGTAGGCAAAGGCCGTATAGATACATTCCGCTCCCTGACTCAGCTTGTCGTCGACAAATTCGACTGTCGAACCCGGAACGGGATTATCTATAGTGGCGATAAGTGTTCCGTTGCGCATAATCTCTACACGGCTCAGGGAGGAAAGAGCGTCGCCGTTGGCGGTCTCTGCCGGAAGTTTCACTTTTCCTTTCAGTGACAGTGCGCCGCTGCGATCTGCCAGAGCCTCTACTATCTCGGGGGCAGCCGGAGCCACATCGCTAACAGGAGCCGAAACCGTAAACTCGATAACTTTGAGTTTATACATATTGGCATCGCTCATAGCATGGAATCCGATAAAGAGTGTTCCGTTGCGGTCAGGGCAGATTTCGAGTTCAAACGGCATAGCCGATGTCTGGTCTATGACAGTCTCAGGCATCAGCTCTTCTGTCATACCTTCGGCAGTGGGACTGTAGCCATATTTCATTTCGACCTTTTCGGGGCAACTTGTCATCTGGCAGGCAAAAGCCACATGAACCTTGTAGCGCGCACCGGCAACAGCCTTTATAGGCGGCGTAATGGCCCAGTCATCGGCCTTATTCGACGAATGGTAGCTATAGTTCAAACCGTTGTATCCGTCGTCCCAGGTATATCCGTCGTCATTGACATCGTCGACCGTCCAGTTGTCTAAAATAGAATATTTATCGAGAGTGGCAATGTCATACGGCAGAGCCAGCGAGCCTGTTACCATCGGCGAGCTCACGGCTTCCTCAGAACTGTTCCCGGCATGCATGGCAACCACCCTGAAGGTTATAGACTCTATCCCCTGAGGCTCGTAGACGTTCGTTACAGTTGTCGCTGTAATATTTTCAGCCGCAGTTACTTCGCCAGGCATACGAACTACTGAATAAGTGACCGCTGAAGCATCCAGATAACCGTCGTTAGCACCCTTAGTGACTGCATCCCAGCTTACAGTGAAAGTATTGGTTGACTCATCAAAAATCACTTTTATATTCTCCGGAGCAACCGGGATGTCGGGGCCGACCCACATCTGAAGACGTGAGCGCTTGCCTTCGCCGGTGTCGTTTGACGCCGCAACCGAAAAGTTGTGCTTGCCTGCGGTCGCTACAGTGACATTGGCAGTGATTTCGGCTCCGTATGTACTTGTTCCTTCTGCCACTTTATCGCTACCGTCGTATACTGTCCACTTGGCAGTACCCGATGCCGCCGTGCCATTATGGAGCGTCGATGGCATTGTGAACTTTAGTGTACCAGACAGAGCTCCATTCACAAATATGCCGCTAATATTGTCGACAACTCCGGGAGCCTCATCAGCTATTACTGTCGGAACAATATAGATTGAGGTCATGCACTTATCGGTAAATTCAGCCAGAAGAGTAGATTCGCCCGTCGCGGGATTAATAGAATAAAGCTTCGACACGTGTTTGGCACCGCTATTTTCCGTGCCGTTATACATATATATAAAATTACCCGATTCAGGATCGAATGTAGCGCTGACTCCATGTTGCATATCGCCGTCGCCTCCGACTTTGGCAATCGACGAGTTTTTTCCGGTTGTCATATCGACAACTCCGAAATATCCATTTCGTGTGACTCCATAAAGCACTCCGTCTTCATTAAAGGCGAGCGCCCGCGAATATTCGCCGCTATGGAACGATACACTCGGGGTAAGATCGGTCTGCGTTCCTGTCTCAAGATCAATACTATATAGATGATACATCATTGATCCATAATCACAGAACGCATACCCTTTGCCATCTTTCGGATTGATGGCAAGATCAAAAGCGCGGTACGGGTCAAGATACAGCTCGGGGCCCTGTTTCTCCCATGTCGTTATGTCGTAGGCCTGTAGCTTATGACCATGAGGGTCATTGTCAGTATCCCAGTAATCGGCATATCTGCCATCGTGACAGGCATAAAAAAGATTGCCCTTTAGCGCGCCCCCGTAATACGACGACACATCGCTTACCTTCTCCATTTCTCCCCCCGACACTTCAGGCAACCGATACATTCCTATTGTGGCATTGCTGTAGTCGAACACCGATGCCACAATAGCCGGCAGAGGCGTCCCGTCGGGCGCTTTTCTAATTCTGTCGGGGAACTCATGCCCTGCGGCCTCCATTGTAGCTCTCTCGGCCGCCTTCATCTCTTCCGCCGAATGTTTCTGAAACTCCGCATTTATCGAAGGCCCCCGATTCAGGGCATTGTGACTGACAGCGACGTATGCCGTCGCATAGACAGTCGTAAGGGCCACAAATGCGGCCACACTCGTTATTAGTCTATTTTTCTTCATAAGCTAAATATTATGTGGTGACTTGATTAACTTCTTAAACGCTGATTAAAATCCGATTTCTGCTTTCCGAATCCTCCGACCGCGCGTCTGAAAAACTCACTGTGGAAAACAAGAAAAGTACTTTTGCAAATATATTTACAAAAGAGTCTTAAAAAAATAACCTGTGTTAATATTATAAGCTACAGCAGCTCTTAACGTGCGTTTTTATAGCAAACAAGCCCACATCCTTACTTTTTGCTCAGGATTTGCTTTCTGATTCGACTGACGTGAACCTCAGTCATTTTCAGATAAGAAGCGATCGCCTTGAGCGGCACATGTTCAAATAATTCCGGGCGGCAGCGTTCGAGCCATTCATATCGCCAACGGGCATCACCATTCATGACCTTTGCTTTAAGTTCGTCATAACAGCTTCGGCGCGTAAACACACCCGCAATCCATCGGCAGAACTCGTTCGACTCGTCCATTAATCTTTCGACATCAGCCTTCCGAAGCCTTAGCACTGTGGTCTGGCAACAAGCCTCTACACAAATAATCGACGGCGCACCCTGTGAAAAGCTTTGCATGGAAGCCAATAACGTGCCCTCAAGCCCGAAATAAATATTGTTTTCAACTCCCTGCGAAAGGATGTAACCTCTGACAATGCCTTCCTTGATTATATAAACATCAGGATCGACAACCCCGGCCACAATAATAGCCTCTCTCTTTCCGTATGAAACCTCATCGGCAGCATCAACTATCAAATCATAAACAGAATCGGTCAGGGGAAAGTCCGATTCCTCTGCCAGAACTTCTCGAAAACAGTTTTTGGCACTCATTCTACTGCAAAAGTAAATATTATTGTCATCATTTGCAATATCAATTCAAACTTCAATAAAATGGCATCGATAAAAGTCAAATTCCGTCCGTCGGCGGTTGCCGACCGCGAAGGCGCTGTCTACTATCAGGTTATCCACGAGAGAAAAGTGCGGATTCTTCCGACGTCCTACCGAATCTTCGATTCAGAATGGGACAACGAACATTCAACTCTATCACGGACTGACAAAAATGCGGGAAGAACCGACCATCTGCTGACCATCGTTCTGCGATCCGATCTGACATCGAACGTCTGGCCTCAATATGCCGGAAACTCGACTTCGATTGTCTGTGTTTCACTGCCGACGATATTGTGGCTGAATTCAACCGCATGAAAACCGACAATTCGCTGTTCAATTTTATGAAAAAGCTGATTGCCGGGCTCAAAAAAAGAGGGAACATCAGAACATCGGAGACTTACCGATCAACGCTGAACAGTTTTGCAAGCTTCAGGAATTATGAAGACATTATGCTCGACAGCATCTCATGCTCGACAATGGAAAGCTATGAACTGTGGCTGAGAAACCGTGGCCTGACTCCAAACACTATTTCATTTTATATGCGCATTCTGAGAGCCGTTTATAACCGCGCCGTTGAAAACGATATGACCGAGAACCGAAGTCCGTTCCGCCACGTCTATACCGGCATAGAAAAAACCGTGAAACGTGCGCTCCCTTTGAGAACTGTCAGGAAAATAAAAGAACTGGATCTGTCGAAGAATCCCCAACTCGAATTCGCCCGGAATATGTTCATGATGAGTTTCTATCTGCGCGGAATGAGTTTCATAGATATGGCATTCCTGAGATAATCCGACCTGAAAAGCGGTTACATCACTTATCGCCGCCGTAAAACCGGCCAACGTCTGATTATAAAATGGACTGCCGAAATGCAGGCGATACTGGCAAAATATCCCGAAAACAAGAGTGACTACCTGCTCCCGATAATTAAGGCGCCTGACACAAACGAACGATCGGTTTACCGTAATGTCAGCTACAGCATAAATCAGCGGCTTAAAACTATTGCTGAAATACTCTCTATCAATATGCCGCTGACAATGTATGTCGCGCGCCATAGCTGGGTTTCAGCGGCCAAAACTAAAGGTATTCCTGTCAGCGTCATCAGCGAAGGAATGGGACACGATTCCGAGTCCACAACCCAGATATATCTCGCCAGCCTCGACGCGTCAGTAGTTGACAGTGCAAACTCAATAATACTCGACGCCCTGAAATAGTCCAATCGAAATACCCGTCGACAAGAGCGGCAAACCCTACTTGATAGAGATTGTCGCTCTTGTCAGCTTGCGATTTATCAGCCGATATACGTGATGAAGAAAGCTGTGATTCAGTCTCGCATGCTCGTATCAAGGAGCATCTTATGCATGGTTGACCGGGATTGTTTGATATTGCAAAATTATATAAGCGAACATAGCCTGCTATTACCAATCTTACGTCTTTAGTTACCTTTATTACAGAATATCGGATTATCCTGTCGATAATAGACCAAAACTTTGTATTTTTGGAAAAAATAACTGCAATGGAAATCTACGTCGCCGACACAATCGATAGTTATAACCGCTTCTTCGGTTTCGAGACCCGACATCCTCTTGTCGGTGTCGTCCACTTCTCGGGAGAGCGAATAGTCAACCCATACGCCATGAGCTTCGGATTCTATTCGCTATTCCTGAAAAACACCCGTGGCTGCAAAATCAGATACGGTAAAACCAACTACGATTTCGATGCCGAAACTGTCGTTTGTTTCGCTCCGGGCCAGACTATCGAAGTTCATCCATCGGAAGGGCCCGCCGCCGAGGCTGTCGGACTGGTTTTTCATCCCGACTTGCTTTTCCGCACGCCTCTCGCCCGCCGGATAAAGGAATATTCCTATTTCGCCTACACCTCCAACGAAGCGCTACACCTCTCCAGCGAGGAAAGCGCAATAGTTCAGGACTATATGCACAAGATTGAGAACGAGCTGCAACACGGCATCGACAAGTTCACGAAGTCGCTTATCGTGTCGAACATCGACGTGCTGTTGAACTATTGCATGAGATTCTATGAACGTCAGTTCATAACCCGCGAGCCGCTGAACAACTCGACTATGCAGCGGTTCAGGAAATTTCTCGACGAGTACCTCGAACAGGGCATCGGAGCGGCCGAGGGAATTCCATCTGTCAAGTATTTCGCCGACAAGGTCTGCCTATCCCCGAATTATTTCGGCGACCTCGTAAAATCCGAGACAGGAAAAACAGCCAAAGAATTCATTCAGCTACGCATGATCGACTACGCAAAGAACGCTCTGCTCGACCCTACCCTCGTAACCAAACAGATCGCCGAAAACATGGGATTCCAATATCCCCAGCATTTCATCCGATTCTTCAAACGGCAGACCGGCCTTACCCCACGCGAATTCCGGCTCAAAGCCATCTGACACACCTCGTAAAACATTCAGCGGCATCACTTGCCGAACGGCAGAGAAATCCTTAACTTTGCGCTATAAGCCATGGACATTCTCAGAAAAGAAATCAACGCCATCTATGATGCCAAGAAACTCGACGTCGAAAGGCTGCCTTACGACGACGTCGGCACTTGTCTCCGCGATGCACTGAACGTATCCCGCGTAACAGACGGTTGCGCGGTCATAACCGATGCCGCCCGCGACTGCTGCCATATATTTGCAGGAAATATCGCAACAGTTCTGGGTCTTTCTTCTGAAAGCAACATCTACCGGGCCGAATTCTCTTCGGGCGACGAGGATATTATCTATAATCGTCTCCACCCCGAAGATCTTGTCGAAAAACGAATGCTCGAATATGAGTTTTTCAAATTTGTCGACCGGCTTTCTCCCGAAGAAAAAACTATCTACCGGGCTGCCTGCCGTCTGAGACTCCGCGACAAAAACAACCGCTACATACTTATCGACAATACAACCAGGATTCACAGACTTTCCCCGGAAGGCAAGATATGGCTTATTCTCTGCACCTATGATATATCAGCATTATCCGACTCAATGCCGGGAATCCACGCCTCGATAATCAACGGACTCACAGGAGATGTCCGAGCTATGAATTTCGACGACAGACGCAGTAAGATATTGACCGGTCGGGAAAAAGAGATTCTCCTGCTCATACGCGACGGCCTTCAGAGCAAGGAAATTGCCGACAGGCTCGGAATCAGCACATATCTGTCAGCCGCCACCGTCAGAACATTCTCTCAAAGCTGAGCGTCGGCAACTCTATAGAAGCCATTGCCGCGGCAACAGCTATGAATCTTATCTGACCCTATCTGAGCACAAAAACGCCGGGCCTTGCTGAGAGACCCGGCGTTTGATATTAAGACCGATAATCAACGGATGTCGAGGATATAATAGCGATTGTCGCCGAGGAAAGAGAGCATGTAGATACCCTGATCAATTGACTCGAAATCAATCGAAGTCCGACCGTCGCTGTCCTTTTGGATTGATGAAGGCGCGATTCCTCCGATAAGTTCCGATTTCTTGAACGAACGGGCTGATTCGGGTTCAGAGACACGGTAGAGCGTCAAAACATTTTTAAGGTCTGACTTATGGCTGAATCCGAGCCCACCCTTATCGTTACGGCTCACAACTGTAGCGGTTTCTTTCAGCATCGGTTCGCTGTTGAAGTCAACCTTGTCGCCTTTGGTCTGCTTAGGCTTCAGCTCCGATATGAGAGTCGTATCGGCATAGATCTTTCCGTCGGAATAGTCGAGCTTGGGCGCACGAACGGGCGGATAGGCAGGATTGACAGTATTCTCACGTCGCACAACATTATCGAGATTCTTGCGATAGATCTTGTCGTCAGAAGCGCTCATGACGTCGAGGTCGCCGGTAAGATAGTCTGTCATAAGCTCTACGCCCGAGAGCGTGGAACCGTCGTCGAAATAGAATGTCGTCAGAAACGGCGACTGACTGATAACCGACACGGAAGTGTCAACCGCGATCTTCTCCAGAATATTGACATTGTCCATCGGAATCTCCTGACCGGCTCCGTTTATCCATATAAGAATATGTTTCGACGGAACACGCTCGATAATTTTTCCCGAATAAACGCGTCTGGGGGTTGTTACCTTGTCGAGCAAACCATAGTCCTGATCTTTAGGGGCAACCCGCGAAGCCCGTCGGGCTATCATCTCATACGACAGAGTGTCGACAGCCTGCTCAAACGTGAGGATGTGGAATCCGTCAGAACCTTCGCGTTCGACGATAAACTCACCGCCCCACTTTCCCGGCAAGGTGCACTGGCCGATTCTTAAATCTTCTGTTCCGGCATTCTTGGCGAATGTCGGGAACAGCTTTAACCCTTCGGCAATCTCTTCAGGAAGATTTTCGCGGGAAATAGTCTCGCTGAAAACACTTGTCACGGAATCGCTGACGATATGGCGCCGCGCGGCAACCGACTTGAATATCATCGAACCGTCAGAATTATGGGCCATAGGATAGCCATAGAGCATATCGCCCGATGCTGTCGTCAGGATCTCATAATCATAGTCGGGATTGACAGCGGCAAAAGCGCCGACAGCTGCGGCTGCAAGCAGCGTAACCGATATATTTCGTAGGGTCATTTCAATTTTTCGTGTTAGAATTTAACATAGAAAGGATTGACCACAATGCCTTTCGACGCAGTGCGGCCACCGGCCGAAACTGTCACCGTGCGCAGCTCTTTCTGGAACACTTTCGTGAAGACAGTGCTTACGCGACGCGAACCGTGAGCCGGAATCGAGATTGCCTTGTTGACTCCCATCAATCCGTTGCCCGACACTCTGACCGTGGTGGAGACGGCTACATCGGTAGGATTTGTCAGCGTAACCGTTACTGCGGCATTGTCTTTGATGTCAGCCTTTGCGCTCTTCGGAGAGATGCTGATTCTGAGACGTCCGTTCTTGTTCGCCGAACCCGACTGGGAGTTATTATCGGCAAGGTCGGTCTGCTTGCTTCCGACCATGTGGGTTTCCCAAAGAATAAGGTTTGGCGTCGAAAGGGTCACGACAGTATTGCCTGTTGTCGGCGCAGCCATCGCATACGTCCTTGATTCCGAGCCCGTGCCCTCGAGAGATTCACTGTTTTTAGTGCCCTCGTTGTCCATTGTGAGAGTCAGCGGTTCGTTGGCATAGGACTGAGGGGTCGTCACTGTAAATTTGTCTGCGGCGGCAGGAGTTCCTTTTCCCTTGCGGCCTTTCTTTGACCGGGCGGCTACGACAGCATGTCCCGAGAAGGTTCCGTCCTCGAGTTTCAGAATACCCCATTTGCCGTTTACCTCGGCAAGTGCATATCCGTCGGCAAATTCCTCGGCATCTGTAAACTGCGCCGGAAGCACGATAGTGCCCGCGGTAGTGCGATAGCCGGTCAGATTATTTCGGGTGAATGTAACCACGCCTCCGTTTTGAGGCTGCTTCTTTTCGGCAACCTCGACGTCGTCCTGATCATCATCGCTGACAAGCGCATAGTGGTCGTCGACATCATAATTCGCTATCTGACCGCGTTTGACAATCTGACCCTGAAGGTTGATTGTGAAAAACTCTCCTTTGTTGTTCTCAACATAGGCAGTGCCGTTGTTGAACGTCGTGGCATTATAGATCTTTCCGATCTCCTTGGCGGTCTTCAGCTCTGTGCCGGCGCGGTTGATATAGATAGTGGTCGCTTTTTGCTTGAACATATCCCGTGCCTTATCGAGCACCTTTGTTATGCCCTGAAGCAATCCTCCCTTGGGTTTCTGGATAACAGCAGCATATCCCTCGCTGAACGGCCGTGGGTTGAGATAGCGCATCGGAAGCACAAGACGTCCTGTCGGATCCATATACCCGTAAAAACCGCTCTTGTTGCACACCGGCAGCAATCCTTCGCTGAAGAACGGATAGTCATCGACATATGCTTCTTCGGCAACGGCGGTCGTCGTGAAGTCGTCATGGAGAATTCCCTGCAGGCGGTAGCGGCCGTCCTCGGCAGGAGTCAGAATAAGTGCCTGATTCTCGACAAACGGGGTGATCGAGTCAGTCGTGTTGGGCACGATAGCACGACCCTCGCCGTCGATTATGCTCGAATAGACTCCGCGCTTGACGAGATATGTTCCGGGCGACAGCATCTCGATGTTCGAATATTTCGGCTCAACCGACCACGATGCTGTCTTGGCGCCGACCTCGCCACCTCCAGACAGGGAGAGGACAAGGCCGACCAAAACAGAAATTTTCTTGAAGTCTGTCATCAGCAGTGAGAGTTATGGTTTTACTTCGAATCTGAAGAACCTACCTCTTCATCATACATTTTCTTGAGATACTTAGCCTGACAAGCCTGACCGTAGGTCGTGCCGCCACCTCTGTAACCCCAGAGCACACCGACGAGCTGTCCGTTTTCGGGATTGTAGACCGGCGAACCGCTGGCGCCGCCAACAACCTCGCCCTGAATCTCAAACGAATACTTGCTGGGGATCTTGGTGCACATTGTCTCGCGGATAACTGGCTCAAGCGAGCTTGTCTTCTCATCGAGGGCCCAGTTCGAACCGCGCGGATAGCCGATCCAGGTGAACTTCTCCTTCATCGGATCGAGTTTGCCGGTGAAATATGTCGAGGGATCGAACACAAACGTCACGTCTTCGGGCGTTTTCTTGGTGTTGAGCTGAAGAATGGCCAGATCGATGTCGTCGGTCGGAGAAACAGCCACGACCTTGCAGCGCTCGAATTCGTCGGTATGGGTGTAGTTACGGCCGGCATATCCGACGCAAATCTCAACCATCTTGCCGGTGATCGTCACCTTGCATTTCTTCATCTGGCGGATAAGCGAGTTGATATAGTTGATCGGATTCTTCTCGCGGCCCGATTCATATTCTTTCAGCGCCTGATTGTAGATCATACGCCAGAGAATGAACACATTGGGTCGCATTGCGCCGGCGGTGTTGTAGGCCTCGAGCGCCTCGCTGCTGTTGATTGAGAAAGGCAGCTGCTGCTCGGCTACGAAACGGTCGACATCGGCACGCAGTTTGTCCTTGTCTTCCGACGACAGGTATTCCTGCTCCCAGGGCGAAGCTACATGGCGGTTAGTTCCCATGTTGCCGTCGCGATCGAGGAAGAACGCGGTAGCGCTGTAGGCACGCGGCTCCCCGTAGGGAATCTCGCCCGGACGCGGATTGGCATCATTGGGGAATGCCTCGCGCATTACAGCAACCCAGATGTCATCATTGATCGGACATTCGTCAATCTTGGCGCAGAGCTGATAAGAAGCTGTCACATAAACCACAGCCTTGCGCACTTCGGTCGGGTCGACAGGCCGACCACCCCCGTTTAAAATGGCTTTGATGCCGAAGATAGCGCCAACGATAACAGCCGCGGCGCCGATGCCGATAGCCGCCCATAAGAGCCAGTTGTTCTTCTTTGGAAGGAGTGGCGAAATCTCTTCGGTTATATCTTTATTACCCAGAGTGATTACATCGCCGCGGCGAACCTGCACCTCTTTATTGGGAGCAATCTTCATTCCGTTGACCGACGTGCCGTTACGGCTGCCTACATCGCAGAGGAAAGCTTTACCGTCTTTCTTTATGCGCAGAACAGCGTGATAACGGCTCACGTAAGGATCGCTGACAACCATGTCGTTGCGATAATTGGAACCGATGTTGTAGACGCGTTTTACATTGGTATTTTTATCGGGAACAGGAACCTGGGCCCAGTTCAGAGGCACACTGCCGAACTGCACGAGGTCGCCTCGGCGGATTTCGGTTTCTACTCCCGGTTCTATCCGTTGCCCGGCAACGTATGTTCCGTTCGTACTGGATTTGTCCTCGATAAAGATTTTTCCATCGTCGAGAATCAGCAGTTCAGCGTGCAAACCGCTGACCACAGGGTTGTTGATTTGGATATTGCAGCCTTGGGCGCGTCCGATTTTAACAAGTTTCATATCGTAGTTATTAGATTGTATTTCTGCGTTGTTTTGGTTTGTTTACCGGCTCATTTCCCGTATCTTTCTTAGTCTCCTTTGGAGCCGGTTGGGTATTGCCGTTCTTTTTCTTCGGCTCGGGATTCTTCTTTTCCGGAGCGGCTTTCGGTTTCGGCGCCTTAGGTGCAAAGCCTTCGGGAATCTTGTCGCCGAGATCGGCAGGGGTAAATTCCTTTGTAGTGTCTTTCTTGGCTCCCTCCTGCGGCACGGGAGTTGTCACAGTCTCAACCGCATCGACCGGTACGTCGGAACGCACAGCGCGGTTAACAGCCATGACAGCCCAGAGGATTAGAACCAGAGCGACAACCCCGGCGACTGACCACATGGCTATTCTGAACGGTTTAGAAACATCGGGGATCTCTTTCCAATCGAGGCTCTTTGTGCCGGCGAAAGTCACTGCATCGCCGCGCTTGATGCGCGTCAGCTTCTCCGGCACGAGCTTGACTCCGTTGACCGAAGTGCCGTTGCGGCTGTAATCGATGATTTCGATCTTTCCTGTCGGATAGAGGCGCATGACAGCCTGACGGCGACTCATCATCGGATCTTCGATAATGATATCGCAGTCGTCGCCACGTCCTATTGTGATGATTTTCATGCTTATGTATTTGTTAGTTTTTCGACTTAAGTTGATCGTTCGCGGTTCTGAGCATCTTGCTGATAGCATTTATCTGTCCGTCGCAACGGCTGGGGATAAACATTATTTTGGCATCAAGTTCATTAAATGCCTTATTAAGGAGCTCCTTGACTGCGGGGTTGTCATCGACTATCGGCAGAATGCCTTTCATCTGAGCCTTGATACTGTTGATCATTGAAGTCTTGGCATCCTTATCGGTCACTTTCTTCAAACCCTCTACCTCTTCGATGAGCTGGTCAAGCTGGCGTGTGAGATCGTCTACGCGCGCGTTAAGCTCTGAGGTGGCATCATCTTTTTCCGACTGCCCGACCTCCGTCTGAGGTTCTGACTTCGGATTAGTCTGGGTTTCGGTGCGTTCCGAAACCACAGGCTTTACGTTCTCTACCGTCGGATTCACGGGCTCCATTGTCTCACTCTTCGGACGCGCACACCATAATATGACATTGAGAATTATGCTGGCGGCGGCAATAACGGCAAGCGCTATCACCATTAACTTTGTCGTTTTATTCATTTTAACGGGGAGTGTTGAGTTGGTTGTTGTTTCAATGAGTGCCAGAGTCAGATTATCGTGAGTTCCCCCGGCCTGACGCCCGGCGTCGTCGACACTTATCACAGTGTTGTCGACAGTGCCCCCGACATTCCTGTTAGAGGTAAGCATCGCTACGAGCTCGGGCTGAGGGAAGGCACCCCAGACTCCGTCGGAACAAAGCACGAACCTGTCGCCTTTCAGATACGGCACTTTCGTGACATCGCTGTGCATATTGGCGCCTGAATGCCCCAGCGCCTGTGTGATGATGTTCGAGTCTGATGATGTGCGCGCTTCCTCTTCACTGATGTCGCCGCGCAGGACACGCAGCATTACTCGTGAATGGTCGGTCGTGCGGTGAACAACTTTGCGTCCGCGAAGCTGATAGACGCGGCTGTCGCCGACATGGGCTATCAGCGCATAATCTTTAGTGAGCAGAAGAGCGGCCACAGTCGACCCCATCCCTTTGAGTTCAGGACGGATCTTCATTCCTTCGGGAAGGAATTTTTTGTCGGGGAATTTTGCTGCCAGCGGCGATTCCTGTCCCGTTGCCTCCATTATGGCGGCGTTTGCGGCGGCAATGGCAGCGGTGAGCTTCACTTCGGCATCTTCGACGCGCTTAACCTTCTTCATGCGCTCGGTGATGACAGCAGCAGCTATCATCGACGCCGTCTTTCCGCCGGGTCCCCCGCCCATTCCGTCGCAAACGAGCACAAGAAGCCCCACGGGGGTGTCGGTGAAGGCACAGGTGTCCTGATTCTCCGAACGTCCTCCGATACGCGACTCGGCATAGCCGACAGCTGGATATGATGTTGTGATTTCTTCCATTGTTTCTTGATTGTAAAGTTACAATAATAGAGCCAGTCCAACGCCGATTGCCGCAGCTGCGGCGCCTCCAATTGCTGCCGGGACAACCCATTTCGGCCTCGGAGGCTTGCTCAGGGCATAGTTCAGAGCATCTTTCAGCTCTGATGCGCTCTGATAGCGGTTTTCCCGGTCAGGCGACATCGCTTTCTCTATTACAGCCATCACGTTGGGGTTCTGGTCGCTAAGGTCGGCCTCGACGTCGGGCTTTACGCCGACAAGCAGCTCATAGAGCGTCACTGCGAACTCATACAGGTCGGTGGTGGCGTCGACGTCAAGCGCACGCCCGACCTCAACATATTGCTCGGGAGCGGCATAACCCGGCGTTCCGAGCAGTCCGGCCGACGTTATCTCGTGAACCTCACGGGTGTAAGCTATGCCGAGATCCATCAGCCTGACATTGCTGTTGCCGTGCTCTACCATTATGTTCGATGGCTTTATGTCGAGATGATAGACCGGAATGCCGTGCAGATAGGTCAATGCGTCGAGAACCGGCATCATCGTCATGACAACCCTCCGCGTGAAATCGTCGAACTGTCTGAGATTGCGGTTGACATGTTTGTCTATCGAAATGCCCGACACATAATTGCTCACAATAAATATCGGACCGCGGTTCGGAAGCGGCTCGCAGAGGCCAACTGTTTCTATGAGGTTCGGATGGCGGAACCGCAGCTGGGCCTCTTCGCGGGCGCGCTGGCGCACCGACGGTATGTTCGCGAAACGTGGATTCACTATCTTGATTGCCACCGGACGGTTGTCGGCCATCGAGCGGCCTGCGAAAACCGTTCCCATAGCGCCCTGTCCGAGCGGCTTGCTCTGCGGATCAAAAGCAAACTTCTCGCGTCCGACTGTGATATATTCCGTAGGCATCGTTATTGCATATAAGAGATGACTGTCTGCTTCTGATGCTCGGCCTTGACGAGAATCGCATTGTTGTTCTCGGCCTTAGCCTTTTCGATGGCCTTGGTATAGTAGTCGATGGCTTTCGGAAGATCGCGGGTAACAAGGCCGCCGGTTATGGCTTCGCCTCCGAAATATGCCTCGCCCATATAATACAGGGCTTCGGCGCTGTCGGGATTGAATCGGAGGGCCAGCGAAAGCATCTCGTATGCTTTCTTGTCGTCCTGAGGGACAGCGGAGTATGTCTCGTCGGTAGCGATGTCGAGGTCGTGGTTATAAAGCGCGCGCAGAGTCAGAGCGGCCGGAGCCGACGACTTATAGCCGGCATCGACAACCTTCTTCAGCTCGGCCACAGCCTCCTGGGTCTTGCCGGCTGCCAATGCCTCTCGGGCTGTGCGCGTTATAAGCGCGGCACTGCGATAGGTCTTACCGTCGCGGCTGACGGTCTTCTCTTCGCTGCTGTCTATGATGCCGTTGGCTGGAAGCGACGTGTCGGCAAGCTCCTGCGGCTCGTTGCCGCCACCTGTGTTGTCCCCCTTGTCGGCAAACACGATTCCGAGCACTACGGCCACTGCGGCGACTGCCGCCGCCACAACGCCAATAAGCCATTTCTTGCTTCCGCCGCCGTCAATAGCCGGAATTTTGATCGTCTTGCCCGTCGTCGTCTTCATATGACGTTCGTTACGCTCGAGATCGACGCGGAATTCCGCTGCCGAGATATATCGGTCGGTCTGTTTCTTGGCCGTGGCTTTCTCGACAACCTTCCGCAGCTCCTTATTCTTGATCTGCGCCAGAGGGAGCTTCTTCTTAAGCTGCATTTCGAGCACTTCATGGTCGGCGCCCTCGAACGGGAGCGAGCCGGTCAGTAGCTGATACAGCATTATGCCGACGGCATAGATGTCGGTGGTCTCGTTCTGATGCTGGACATCGCCGGTGACGAGTTCGGGAGCGGCGTAGGCAGCTTTACCCATGAACTGCCCTATCGACGTCAGCTGACGGTCTTGCGTGGTGATTGTTCGGAGTTGTTTGGCGATACCGTAGTCGATGAGCTTCACATTTCCCTTGACTGTCACCATAATGTTCGACGGATCGATGTCGCGGTGGATGAAATGCTTGTCGTGCATGGCCATAAGGCCCGACAGAACGCTCTTCACGATCTCGGCGGCAAAGCCTTCGCGGTCGGCCATCATGCGCTGATAAAGGGTCTGGGCGTAGGGCACGATATTTCCCTGCGCGTCGGTCGTGCGGCCTTTCAGCAGGTCGCCGAGCATGACACCCTCGAGCAGTTCGCTGACAACATGGTAGCGTTTGACGCCGTTGGACTGTTCAACCTCGATAAAGCCGTACATTCTGACGAGATTCTCACTGCTAATCTGTATCGAGGCCTCGCGACGGGCACGTTCGATAACCCCCTCCGACAGATCATCGAAGAGAAATTTTATCGCTACCGGCTCGCGAGTGTTTGTGTTTTCATCTACGCGCCAGCCTTTCATAACCTGACCCATACCACCCACTCCGAGCGGCGCCGCGTCGGTGTCGACTTCGTAGTGGATTCCGGCTCTGCGTTCGTTATCGCCCTGAAGCTTGATAAAGCCCATGATCAGAGAAATTTGGTACCGCCTGACGCGAGATTGTCTACGCCGTCAATGGCCATCGTTCCGTTCGACGCGCGGTTAGCGCCGGAATAGGGAGAGTTGGTGTTGTCGTAACCGCTGAAGGGAGGCACATTGGGAGCAAATTCGTCGTCCCCCTCGAGAGCCATGAAGTTCTCGGCCACTTTCAGTCCGTATTCATTGGCGTTGACAAGCAACAGAAGAAGCTCGTAGTTGTCTCCTATCTTTATGATGTCATTGTTCTTGCAGTCATACATGCCGAAATCGAGTTCTTCGCCGTTGACGGTAATGCCGTTTTTCGAGCCCTCGTCGCGAATCTGGGCAACGAGTCTGTGGTCGCTCTTGAGCTGCTTCACATTCAGCAGGGCGTGGATTCCCGAAACGGTGCCCTCCTTAAGAATGACGTCGCAGTCGGCGTCGCGGCCGATCTTATTGCGTCCGATATGGACAGGCCAGTATTCGCCTATTCCCTTGCGCGATATCGAATAAAGGAATCCGACCACAGGGGCTGTTGGAGCGGTTACAGGAGTATCGGGAGTGTCGGTTGCTGCTTTGTGCATTCCGGGCACTACAGTGCCGTTTGTAGCCGACGAGGCACCGCGGCTATAGATGTCGCCTATGCCGGGAGCTTGTGTATTATTCTGTGACATAATTATTTAGGTTTAAATTACTTGTTTTGCACTGATTAAGATATCGAACTGCGATTTCAGTTCTCTGAACAATAGGCAAAAGTAGTTAAAAATCCATGCAAAAACCGCCTTTTAATGTTAAAAAGACTTTAAAGACCTTAAGAACTTTAAGGACCTTATCTCAATAAGGTGCTAAAAAACGCGCGGCCCAAAAGTCGCGCGTTCTGTGGCTATTGTCTTATCATTTAATCTGTCGGAGCTACAGCCGCACGGATATCGCTGTCGGGATTAATAGTGCCCTCTTCCGGCTCATCGCCGTTTCCGGGAATGTCATCATCGTCATCAACAATCTTGACAGGCAATACGATATAGGCGATGCCGGCCGCACGATCAACCTGATAGACGGTCGAGCGTATCTGCATTATGTAGTCGCCCGGCTCCATTCCCTCAGTGTCGACGGTAATGCCGAACGGCTCCACAATAGTTGTCCCGAGAAACTGATAGTTCCAATAATATGAAGTAGCGCCGAGATTGGCGGCCTTATAGCCCGATTTGGGCGTAACCTTAATGGCGTCGATATTCAGCTCTTCCCCCTCGACGACATAATAGACGCCGTCGACTTCGGTAGCACCCGAATAGTCGACCGAGATTTTGACTTCGGGAAGTTCGTCATCGTTGCTGCATGAACTCAATGCGAAAGGCAGCGCTAACAGCAGTGCGTAAAGAATCTTTTTCATTGTCGTTTAGTATTTGATGTTTTCCTTAAAACAATTTCACGCGCGAATAGGTTGACCATCACTCCGATATAATTTGTAACCAAGTTTTAATAAAAAAATGTTTGATTAGTTCTGTCGGTTTTATAACTTTGCGACATCTTCCGTTGACAATTACAATCTTCCGTTTTAATACTTTAACCAATTCTTTAATCATGAAAAAATTATTCTCACTCCTTTTGTGTGTATTGGGAATAAGCTCGGCAATGGCCACGCCGAAAACTATTACTATAGACAACACAAATATTACATTTACAGATTATAGCTCAAACTATGCCAGCTTCAGCGCTGAGAATTTCAGTTTTATGGCAAAGCAGTGCTATAAAAATGGCGGTGTTCAATATAAAGCCAATGCAACAGGAGAAGGAGGTTTCAATATTTATAATGAAACAGCCATTCCGAATATCCATAAAATTGAGATCTATATTTCAACCAATATCAGCAATGCAGGAACTTTTGTCATGGGATTAGGCGATACACAGATGAAGTCCTCTGTAACAACAGGGACAACTTCAACTCAATCCGGTACAACTTTAAACTTTACTCCGATTGATCAGTCTAAATCCTACTTTCACATAAACCTTACTGGTAAAGGGAAAAACGCATGTAAATTCTCTAAAATCATAATTTATTACGAGGAAAGCAACAACAAAACCGCGCCTCCTACATTCGAAGGCTTTTCCGACGGAACAGGTAAATATTGGGATGCCACTAATGTTAAGCTCAATATTTCTGATGGTGCATCTGCCTATTATACTATCAACGGAAATACTCCTACGACTGAGTCAACGCTTTATACAACAAATGGCATAGACGTTCCGTCTGCTACGGCGGCCGGACAAACCTTCACTATAAAAGCAATCGCCATAGCCGACGGTAAAGAACAGAGTGATGTTGCTACGTTGATTCTGACAGCAGTTGACCCGAATGCTCCGATAACTGAATATACTCTACTAAAGGCCATACCTGAAAGCAGCTTTATCGGTTACATCGTTAATGTCACCAACAAAAAAGTTTGGAATGGGACTCTTTCAAACAAACATGGTTCTTCTGCAGATGTTACATTCAGCTCAGATGGCAATATCATAGCTTCGGGAGTAGATGATATCTCACCTGTAGAATTCATCCGAAACGACAATGGCAAGTTTACTGTAAAATTCGGCAATAAATATTTATCGGCAGCTTCAAGCGGCGCAGATGTGGTTGCCGCCGACAGTACGAATTATCAGACTCTTTCTATAGCTCAGAACGGCGACGCCTCAATCTATCTGAATTCTTCACGTATGTTCAGGTTTTATGTAGCCAACAATGACTTCCGTTCATACACGAGCAGTAATGGTATTTCGGTTCAGATCTACGCTATTGTTGCTCCTCCTGAAGCGCCCGAAGCTCCGCAATTCTCGGTTGCGGAAGCCAACGTCGCTTACAATACCGGGCTGACAATCTCATCGAAAAACGCCTCGAAGATCATCTATTCAATAACTTATAATAACGATGAAGCTGAAAATATTGTCAACGCCGAGGCTACGGGCAACTCAATGACGCTCAATATTGTCCGCGATTGCACTATCAGCGCCAAAGGCTGCAACAGCACATCCACAACCGACGCCGTCGGGATGAGCTATACAATCGTGCGTCCCGAGGCACCCACCCTCTCAGCCTCAGGCACATACCGTCAGGGCTCTACAATCAGCGCAACAGCTCCCGAACCCTGCACTATTGTCTATAAGGTTACCAACGGCGAAACAACAGTCGCCGAAGGTACTTCGCAAACAAATATCTGGAACTATACTCTCAACTCCGACTGCATGGTCGAGGTTTATTCGCTGCTGCCTAACGGATATCGAAGCGCCTCTTCGGAAACCGCCGATTATACCGTTTCAGTCGACGCCCCCGCCAAGCCGGTCTACACCTTTAACGAAACAGAGAAGAGCATTACATTCTCCGCCGAAGGCGCATCGACAATCAAAGTGAAAGCCTATAACATTGACGGCACAGTTGCCGAGGAAACGAGCTATCCCGCCGACGCCGCAACTGTCTCAGGCTGCAACTCAATGCGTGCACGTTTCGAAGCTGTCGGCCTGAACAGCAAAGATGAACCGGGCGAAGCTCTCGACATAAATGTCCTCAGTCTTCTCAACCGCACCGAAGGCAATGACGTCTGGACTCGTGTCACCTCCATCGACCAGATCACCGACGGAATGGTGTTTGCCGTTGTGGCGCACGCCTACAATATGAACGGAGTCGACGAGAAAGACTATTATATGACAAACAACGTATGGGGTAATTCGAACAAAAGAACCATAAAGGGAAGTGAGACTACAGCCATAACCGAGAATCACATGTCGTATGAGAATGTACCTGACGACGTAGCACGCATCAAACTCGAAAAACGGGCCTCTGACGGGAAATGGCTGCTTTACCTCGAAAAATTCTATGATGGGAGCAACGAAAAATCCGGATACCTCGGGCAGTGCGATGAAAGCAATAATGGTCTCTCAATAAATGACGTGACTGCTGATAAAGCAGCTGGATACGATGTTAAGATGGTAGAAAGATTAACTACTTCCGACGGAAAAACAGAACTTGAGCTTTTCCCGGGTGCACTGCAGTTCTATTCAGCTGAAACGCACCCCAACTTCATCTTCAATTCACAGAATAAGGTATTCGGCATGTATACTAATGCGGCTGCGACTGTAAACAATCTCCCCGTTTATCTTTACACCCGCAGCTTAGCCACACAACCTGGCGGCGACCATTATACCGCTAACGTTTCGTTCGCTGCCGAAGCTCAGGATCTCGTCAGAAACGAAGACCAATGGTTCTATCAGGGATGGCCCGAAAACTTTGAGAAAGGCGAGGTTATTGTTAACGTAACAGGCTTTGATGGAGCAACCTGCGTCCTTCATGGCGAAGTGCCCGAGCTCCCCGAAGAGAATCCCGCACCCACTGAAGCACCACGACATCGCGTCAGCAGCGACGAAACCCACGTCCACGCCTATCCTCAGGACAATATTCGTCTTCTCCTTGACTCGAATGAAAAATCCCTTCCCATATACGCTGACGCCTCACGCGCAGAGAACGACAGAAATCTCAGCGTTACCTTCGTTCCGTTCAGCACCTCTTCACTCAATTTCAATGGAACGACAACTGCTTTGACAACTATCGGCGCCGACAGCGACGACCCGGTTGAATACTTCAATCTTCAGGGTCTCCGCATCGCCTACCCGCAGGCCGGACAGATCCTTATCCGCCGTCAGGGCGACAAAGTCGAAAAAATCCGCTTCTGATCTCCATTATTCCAGCTCCCCGGACGTCACTGACTTCCGGGGAGTTTTTTGTGCCCGAGAATCACCCTGCCGGTACGGACGCGATTCATCGCGTCCGCCAAGTCGATGCAAATTGACCGATCCGTGCGCTGACACCCCCCTTTGTATTTTTTTTTCGAAAAAAATTTTGCCACATAAAAAAAAAGGCGCTATCTTTGCACTCGCAAACGAGAGAGTTAGCAATTACATTTCGGCTCCTTAGCTCAACTGAATAGAGCATCTGACTACGGATCAGAAGGTTACAGGTTTGAATCCTGTAGGAGTCACGAACATAATACGGCTCCTTAGCTCAACTGAATAGAGCATCTGACTACGGATCAGAAGGTTACAGGTTTGAATCCTGTAGGAGTCACTTCAGGCCGCGCCAAAGCGCGGCCTTTTTTATCATGGAGCGGGAGGCATCCAGCCATATCCTGCATCGCAAGACGATTCAGATAATACAACTGGGGGGTGCATCATTACTGATTCTATCGTCAAGCGCTGGAAGCGCTTGACAGTAAATGGCCTGATTGAGGTGGTTAGTCTGTAAGAGATTCTATCGTTCTTTCCCATGTAATCGAAACATTAGGCAAATCGGATTTCTTTTCAGCTATTTACGATTGCGTCCATAATTACCTCTTGGTAACTGCCACCATGAACGTTACAGCCGCCGTAGCTATCGCTATACCGACGACGATATTCGGCGTGAGGGCTTCGCCAAATACCAGTGTCCCGACGAGAATGGCTGTAATAGGCTCGAATACTCCGAGAACCGATGCTTTGGTCGCGCCGATATTGCGCGTGGCCACTGCCAGTGTGGCAGTCGACACTATTGTCGGTAATAACGCAAGCCCGACGAGATTTAGCCACGATATGGGCCCATATATACCCTGAGTCAATGCGCTACCAGACCACAATATCTTCACGAAAAAGACGACAGCCCCCATCAATAGAGCGTAGAATGTCAACAGCGAGTTTGAGATACCAGCGATTACTTTGCTGCGGTTAATTACAACAATAAATAGCGCATAGGAGAACGACGAGCCCACCGAAAGCAGAATTCCGGTAGGATTTACATCTTGTGCGGAACCACTGTTGGTCATTATCAGCACTCCGAGAAAAGTCAGGGCGATTGACAGCCACACAGGCCACGACGGAACAACTCGCAGGAACACCATAATTATGGCAACAAGAACCGGATATAGAAACACCAGCGTGGTAGCAAGTCCTGAGGCTATGTAATTATAAGCCTCAAATAAAAGCAAGCTGCTCGTCGAATAAAGTAGCCCGAGAACGATCAGCACACCGGCCTGCTTAAATGACACCTTAAAGCTATGTTTTCCCAATAAAATGAACAGCCCCAGAATCACTACGGCAATTCCATACCGAAAAAACAGGATTGAGCCGATACTTGCCCCGCTGTTCATCAGCGGGACAGCAAACAGCGGATTTAACCCATAAGTAATACCGGTTATTATTCCGGCCGGATAACCTATCATCGCTTTTCTACTGAGAGATGCCATATTATACGGAATTAGCCATTCTATGCCGCGCCCGAATCATTCGATTCGTCTCGCGGTGATATAATCATAACAATCGGCAATCCTATTATACCGATTCAGGTGCAAAATTAATCAATTCCATTTAACACGGGCGCCAACATTCTCTCTTTCGAAATTCCTACTCGCGGAGGTGTTGATATAATCACTGGGAATACTTAACTTTGCAAACTCCCGAATATTACAGTGCAATCGCGGAGTCTGACCATAATCTACGGCAAATCGGCTCCGAGTGAACACTCCAAATAATTGACATCTCTGAAAATAACCCGACATCAGCTCTTTTATAATGGCCAACACCAATAATTTCAGTGACAATAGCTGTGACCGTTGCGATAATGGCAGGAATGCGGTTGCCGAAGCGCGTCGCATAACCTGGATCGGTTTTTGGATCAACGCTATTCTCGGACTGGCAAAAGTAATAGGCGGAATCTTCGGACGAAGCTCGGCGCTTGTCGCCGACGGCATTCATTCTTTCTCCGACTTTCTAAGCGATATCATTGTCATTGTTATGATTGGAATAGCCCGTAAGCAACCCGATGTCAAACATCAGTTCGGGCACGGTCATTATGAAGCGCTTGCTACAGTCATTCTATCGTTAGCCCTTATGATTGTTGCGATTGGAATACTTATCGACAGTGTCAACCGAATAGTTCTCGTTTGTCAAGGCGGTTTAATTCCACGTCCGGCACCTATTGCGCTCTTCATAATCGCAATTTCAATAATATCCAAAGAATGGCTTTTCCATTTCACGTTCAGAGTCGGCAGGAGGATAAACAGCGAAGCTGTAAAAGCGAATGCCTGGCACCACCGAAGCGATGCTTTTTCGTCAATAGCTACTTTGATCGGTGTAGCCGGCGCTATGTTTATGGGCGATAAATGGCGCATTCTCGACCCCATAGCCGCCATTATAGTCTCGATTATAATTGCAATCGTAAGCGTGAAAATGATCTACCCCGCTCTTGGCGAATTGCTTGGCCGTTCATTATCGGACGAGGCTTGTTCAAAAATAGAAAAAGTGATTGCGGAAACTGAAGGAGTAATAAGGTGGCATCGTCTGCGCACATTCAAAAGCGGCAACGACGCGTATATCGAAGTGCATATTAAAGTCGACCCGGAATTAACTGTCAGCAAGGCACACACTATAGCGACTTTAACAGAGAACCGAATAAAGAAGTCTTTGCCGGAAATGTCGGTCTATGTGACCACACATATTGAGCCGGCAGAAAGCTAAACAGCTGAATTCGGTTCGGAGTGATAACGCATTGGCGACAGAAACACTGACTACCTCGTAACACCATAAATCCGTCCAACGCCAAAACGAGTCAATCATTTCCAAGGAACCATCAAAGAGTAGCCGCGTGCCTTTGGCACGCCTCAAACGCCTAACAATAAACCTGTTACGCCACAGCTACTTAGAGGCGTGCCAAAGGCACGCGGCCACATTCAGGGCGGAAATTCATATAAAACTGGAGTTCTGCAATCCGTCGGAAGCATAAGTCACTATTGCTTTCCGATCGTTGGCTTGATGTTCACAAGGAAAAGATGCTACAGATTGTCGATGAGGATCATATAGGAGGCGGTGAAGGCTTCGCCCGGGGCGAGGCGGTTGACGGCGCGACGCCGGGAGAAATCACCCCCAAAGCCTACAGAATCGGCTCGTCCATACCACGGCTCGATGCAGACAAAAGGCGCATCGGGCTTCGGCGCCCACAGACCGACGTAGGGCGAGCTGAAAAGCAGGGTGACTACCGGCGAGCGGCGGCTGTCGAGAAGCGACACCCTATGCACCTTGCTGTTGCCGAAAATCAGCGCATCACGGCTGAATGTATCAGCTTTTATAGGAAGCATGCCCACGTCGTCAAGCTTCACATAGGCGCCCACATCGCCGACGCAACCGTTCCAACCGATAATTTCCGTGATCAGATCAGTGGCATCGAACGCGAAATAGCCGTGCACCGGCTGCGACGCATCGAAACCGGGCAGATTGAACGCCGGATGGGCGCCGATCTGAAAACAGAGCTCTTCGGGGCCGGTGTTGACGACGCGCCACTTAACAGTAATTCTTGTCTCATAAAGCGCATAGCCTATCTCAAGACGGAACGGCCGGGGAAACTGTTCGAGAGTCTCGGGTGTCGATTCAAGCACGTAGAGCAGTTCGTCTTCGGGAGCGTCAGCCACAGGCTTGAACTCCATGTCGCGGGCAAAACCGTGCTGCTCCATCTTATACTCGCGGCCATCAATGCGGAAAACGCCGTTCCACAACGCCCCGACTATAGGGAAAAGCACCGGCGAGCGCCGTTTCCAAAACGCCGGATCGCCCTGCCAGAGATATTCATACCCACTGGCTTTGCTTGTTATGCTCTGAAGTTCGGCGCCGAACGACGACACCTCGACTTTGAGAAGATTGTTTTCGAGAATACTGTTCATAGACATCATTAAACTTGGTTTACGCAGCAAAAATACTCAAAATAGCGCTTTATTCGCTAAATTTGTGGTCAAGAAACAAACCTGTCAATGAAAATTATCCACACCTCCGACTGGCATCTCGGCGCCACCCTCTACGGCCACGACCGACTCGACGATCACCGCGAAATGTTGCGACAGCTCACCGAAACGGTTGCCAGCGAGCAGCCCGACGCCATGCTTGTCAGCGGCGACATTTTCGATAACTCCAGCCCGTCGGCTGCCGCCGAACGTCTTCTCGACAGTGCTCTGATGGAACTCGCCGACGCCGGGAAACCCGGTATGAAGATAATCCTCACCAGCGGGAATCATGATTCACCATCACGCCACACAACCCATTCGGCCGTCTACAGCCGTCTGGGAATCCACACTATCGGATCGGCCGGAATCACTGCCGACACCGATATAGCCGAGATTGCCGACAGGTTTATTATACGCGTAGGCGAAAAGGGGACGGTGATTGCTGTGCCTTACATAAACCGGCGCAATATGCCCGAGGGACTGTTCGACGGGCTGACCGATATAGTCTCGCGCGAGATAAGCCCCACGCTGCCGACTGTCATGATGGCCCACCTGCCCGTCTCACGCTCTGTCACCACGGGCCATTCCGATGCAGACGAGCGGTTTGTCGGCGGCTGTGAAAACGTCGAGATCGACAGTCTGGGACACGGCTACGACTATCTGGCACTCGGCCATATACATTGTCCACAACAATGGAACACAGGCAACGCCATTGCCCGCTATTGCGGCACCCCCTTACCTATCAGTTTTGACGAGAGCTATCCCCATTCCGTCACTATCGTAGAGCTGCCCGCTGCCGGAATCATTCCGACAGTCACGACTGTAACGCTGAAGCCCCGACGCAAGCTTGTCACGATAGGGGGCCCGGACGGGATGGATGAGGAAGAGCTCACGGCCGCACTGACCGATGCCGCGTCTGATTTGCCGGACGGAACTTTTATAAGGCTGAACCTCCGCCTGCCCGAAGGGACGATATTTCCGCGCCGCGAGACTATAGCGCACCTCTCGGCCCTCTGTGGCGACCTCGGGCTGGAATACTGCACCACCAATCTTCTCCGCAGCCGTCGGGACGACGCAGCCGCGCTCCATACGGCGCTGACAGTGTCGGAGATGCGCGATACGACTGAGGAAGAAATAGCGGCCGGCCTATTTCGTCGCAAAGGACTCGAATGGAGCGACGAGCTCGCCGGACTGCTCGCAGAAGCCGTAGCCGCTGTCAAGGCTGACGATAATCTCAAATCCTGACAATCAAAATGAAACTGAAAACACTCGACATCGAGAATATAGCGTCGTTCGAGAAAGCCTCGGTCGATTTCGACAATGGCCCTCTTGGAAACGCCGACATTTTTCTGATCAACGGCGAGACAGGCTCGGGCAAATCGACACTGCTCGACGCCATTTGCCTCGCGCTCTACGACAATACTCCGAGAATGAATGCCGGCGGCCGCGGCGACAAAGAGAACATGCCCGACAACATCACCTACGGGAATCCGATGCGCCTGTTGCGGCTAAACACCAACCAGGGGCTCGTCAGGCTGATTTTCGAAGCCGACGGCGACAACTGGGAAGCTCTATGGACGGTCAGACGCATCAGGGAACGACGCCGCAAAAAAGATGAAGAACCGGGCACGAAGCTCAAACGCGAATGGACTCTGACAAATCTGCGCACTCGCGAGACAATGACACAGATCAGAGAAATAAACACTGCGGTTGCCCGTCTGACAGGTCTTGATTTCGGCCAGTTCTGCCGCACGACCATGCTATCTCAGGGCGAATTCGCCGCGTTTCTTAAGAGTGATGTCGACGAGAAGGCGGCTCTGCTGCAAAAAATCACGGGGCTCGACAAGTTTGAGAAGGCGGGTAAAAAGATTTTTGCTATTACATCGGCTAAAGACCGAATCCGACAGGCTGCGAAAGAACGGCGCGACGCGCTTGTCGCACAGGCGCTATCAGGCGAAAGGCGCGCCGAACTCGAAGCTGAGGATGCTGAGCTCGCCCGACGGAAATCCGAAGCCGAGAATCTGAAAAAACGGCTCACCGAGGCAGCCTCATGGGAAACCAGACGCAACGAGATTGCCCAGAAACTCGAAAAAGCCATAAACATCAGGAACGACGCCGAAAAGCAAGCCCGGTCAGAAAAATACGCTGACGCAATAAAAGGCATAAGGCTTTTCGACGCCAGCGCGAAAGCACGGTCTGCCCTATCCTTTCTTCGCGAAGCGCAGAAGCGCCTCGAAACCGAACAGGTCAGACTTGTTTCCTGCCGCCACAATTTCAGGGATCTGACCTGTCGGCTTGCCGCTCTCGAAAACGAACTGACCAAAACCGCCAGAACACGCGATGCAATTGACGCGGCCATTGAGTCCCGAAGGCCTATTAGAAGCATTCTCGACAATGCGCCGATGCTCGCCGGGAAGCTGAACAGTGTCGCCGATCTGCGTTCCGCAGTGGCTGCAAGCGAGCGTAATCTGAAGACTGCCGACGAAGAGATTGCCAATGTCATACGTCCTCGCCTGCAACATGCCGAAGCAGTCGAAAAAGAATGTTCTACCACTCTCGTCAATATCCGCAAAAAGCTCGAAGAAACGTCGGAAAAACTTGCTGAAACGAAACTGTCCGATATGCGCAAAGAAAAAGATGCGCTTTCAGAAAGCAGCCGCAAGCTCGACCGCCTCTCGGCAATAGTGGATGCCGTCAAGCGCTCTGACGAGAGTTTAGCCGCCTGCGGTCGCGTAATGGACGATATAGCCGCACGCACTGCGACTTCGCAGAAAGCTCTCGCCGAAACCGGGAAAACGCTGATTGCAGCGCGCGCGGCCCGCGACGCCTATAAGAAATCGTCAGACGACGCCGCCAGAGCGGCCGGAGATGCCGCCGAACATCTCAGAGCGAACCTCCGCGTCGGTGACAGTTGTCCGGTCTGCGGCTCACTGATCGACCATGAGCTGACAGCCGGCGAAATACTGCGCGAGCTCGCCGACAAAGCGCGTCTGGAATTTGAACGGCACCAGTCAGAATATGAAACCGCTCTCAGACATCAGGCTGAGATCGAAAGTACGATAAAGGCGCTTGCTGTCGATAAAGAGAAAACCGACAATGAGCTCGGGCGCCTGAACGAAGAAAAAAAGAGACTGTCCGATGATCTGAGCGTAAAGAGCCATGAACTCGGAATAACCGTAGACAGCAACCTTGCCGATACGATCTCGCACCACACTGCGACTGTAGCGGACAGGATCGGCGAACTGTCATCACAGATAGCAGCCGCTGAAACTCTGGAAAAAACCGTCGGTGAACTTCGCGCATCGGTTGACAACATTCAGCGCCGTCTCGACAGCGCGCGCAAATCCTGTGAGAAAGTACGACAGATTCTCTCCGGCGCTCTCGAACGCAGGAGCGCAATCTCCGCGACAATAGAGACCAACAATGTCAATATCGCGTCGACTCTCGACGAGTTGTCGGCCGTTCTCGACGGTTCGGCTGTAAGTAGCCGGGACTTCCGCCGTGAACCCGCCGAATATGCCGCCGACATCACAGCCGCCGCAAGAGAGCTTACTTCTCTTATCGAACAATCAACGGGCCTTTCGAAACAACTCGAGACACTGACCGGCATAATTGACCGCAGCCGGCACCTGCGCGACGAAATATCCGGCAAACTCGGTATACCCGAAGATGAGCATGCGGCAACCGCTCAGGTGAACGGTGATTCCCGAAACGTCGAGAAAGATTTCTACAGTCTGTCTAACGCTGTCACTTCGGCTGTAGCATCTATAAACGCACAAAACACCGAACTCAGCCGGCAGAAAACGCTTCTCGACGACTTCTTCGCCACAAATCCGACAATCGACCGAGCCGAAGTCGAACACCTCATGACCCTTCCCGAAAGCACGGTGAAAGACTGGCGCGACACTGTCGACAAGATTCAGCGGCTTCTCATTGCAAGCGAAACAGAACTTTCAGCAGTAAAACGAGAGTCGCAGGAACATGCGAAAACGCGACCGGCCGATCTCATCGACGAGGCTGCTGACAACACTGACGGCAACGGCTGGCATGCTGCCGATCTGCACCCCCTGATTGCTGAAGCCGAGAAAACCGAAAGAGAAGCCTTAGAAGAACGCGCCCGGATAAAAGCAGTGTTCGACAACGCCGCGCGGTATTCTGCCGAACTTCTACGCGCCGATGAAGAGCTGGCAGCCGCCGACGCAGACTACAGCCGCTGGGAACAGCTTTGCCGCTATCTCGGCGACGCCGAAGGCAAGAAATTTCGCCGAGTGGCCCAGAGTCATCTGCTCGAATGCCTCATAAACGGCGCTAACAGCTATCTCAAACGACTTAACGACCGATATGAGCTTGAGGTTTATCCGGGAACATTCACTATAATGGTGACCGACAGCTATCAGGACTACGCCAGACGGACAGCCAACACAATCTCGGGAGGCGAGACATTCCTCGTGTCGCTCGCACTGGCGCTGGCGCTGAGTGACATCGGCGAAATGCGCGGCTGCGACACACTCTTTATCGACGAAGGCTTCGGCTCGCTCAGCGGAGAACCGCTCGACCGCGCTATAGGCACGCTGAAAAGCCTCCACCATCAAGTCGGACGCCGCATAGGCATAATAAGCCACATAGCTTCACTGCGCGAGAAAATAGCCACCCAGATAATCGTGGAACGTCCCACGGGTCGTGCGGCCTCTCTGCGTCTGCTCTGCTGACCGCGACTGAAAAACTTAATAAATTTTCAATATGTTATATTCTTACGGTTCGGTATTTAATATCTAACTTTGTGCCCCCCATTCTGCGAAACTAACCATTTACAGCTCTCTCGCTTATAACCAATGTCACAAACGCCCAGAATCAACGGACTGACCGACAACGAGGTGCTCGCCAGCCGGCGAAGCCATGGCTCCAATGTGCTCACTCCGGCAAAACGCACTCCATGGTGGAAAGAGTTCCTGAAAAAATTCTCCGACCCGCTGATAATCGTCCTGCTGATTGCAGGAGTACTGTCAATCGGCATCTCTATTTATGAATATTTCGGCTTAGGGAACAGCTCGAAAGTATTTTTCGAGCCAATAGGCATTTTCATAGCCATTTTGCTCGCAACCGGCCTGGCCTTCATATTCGAATCACGGGCCAATAAAGCATTCAGGATTCTCAACCGCGTCAACGACGACGAGCCCGTCGAAGTTCTCCGCAATGGCAACGTCACGTCGATTCCGCGCCGTGACATCGTTGTGGGTGACATAATAATGCTCAACACAGGCGACGAGATACCGGCCGATGCCGAACTCGTCGATGCCGTCACACTGAGTGTCGACGAGTCGACACTCACCGGCGAGCCGCTTGCCGCCAAAACTGTCGACGAAGCCCATTTCGACAAAGAGGCCACCTACCCTTCAAACCATATTCTACGCGGAACAAAGATAATGGAGGGGCACTGCATCGCCCGCGTGACCTCTGTCGGCGACGCCACGGAAATGGGAAAGGTCTACAAAGAGGCGCAAATCGACGACTCGGTCAAGACTCCGCTCAACGAACAGCTCGGGCGTCTGGCCGTATGGATAACAAACGGCAGCTATGTGTTTGCCGCCCTTATAATCGTTGTTCAGATAATCGGATTTTTAGGATGGGGAGAACCGGCTGCATGGCTTCCCGCTGCGCCCGTAGGGTTCTTCTTCTGGTTCGTCATTGCCCGTTCAAAGAAAGCATCCCGAAAAATCAACATAGCGGTCATTGCCCTGTTTTTCGCACTGTTCATAGCATCGGCCTGCGCGGCCTACGCCATGATAAACTCCGAAGCCGGAACCACCGACTGGTCTCATCTTCTGGCCCATACGCTGAAGACACTTATGGTCGCCGTAACTCTCATTGTTGTTGCTGTTCCTGAAGGGCTGCCTATGGCAGTGACACTTTCGCTGGCATATTCCATGAGCAGTTTGCTGAAAGCCAACAATCTCGTCAGAAAGATGCACGCCTGCGAGACTATGGGTGCCACTACTGTTATCTGCACCGACAAGACCGGCACTCTGACCCAGAACAGGATGCAAGTCTTCAAGACCGACTTTGTCGGCAATCCCGACAATGATATAATCAGCGAAGGGATAGCCGTCAACTCTACAGCCCGGCTCGACACGTCGGGCGACACTCCGCAGGTATTGGGCAACCCGACCGAAGGAGCGTTGCTGCTGTGGCTCGCCTCACGCGGCGTGGACTACGAGAAACTGCGGCTCGGAGCAAAACGGGTCGAAGAGCTTCCGTTCACAACAGAGCGCAAATATATGGCCACAGTCGTTGAATCGGCCACGGGAGGACGCATACTCAACGTAAAAGGCGCGCCCGAGATAGTTTTCGGTCTATGCGCCGACACCTCAGGCCTCACCAGACAGGAACTCGACACGCGCCTCGCGGAATATCAGAATATGGCCATGCGCACTCTCGGTTTCGCGTGGCAGCGCCTCGAGCCCGGACAAACGGCGATTGCCGACGGTCACGTCGTGGCCGACGGTCTGGTGTTTCTCGGCATAGCCGCAATCTCCGATCCAGTCCGAGCCGATGTTCCCGAAGCAGTCGGAGAGGTTCTCAATGCCGGAGTAAAGATCAAGATCGTGACCGGCGACACCCCCGGCACTGCCAAAGAAATCGGCCGGCAGATAGGTCTATGGAACGACGCCACCGACACCGGCAGCGAGATCGCTACAGGTCCCGAAATAGCCGCCATGACCGACGACGAGCTTCGCCGACGCGTCGAAGACCTGAAAATCATTGCCAGAGCACGTCCTCTCGACAAGAAACGGCTTGTCGAGGCACTTCAGGCCCACAACGAAGTGGTGGCGGTCACAGGCGACGGCACCAACGACGCTCCGGCCCTGAAAGAGGCCCACGTCGGACTGTCGATGGGCGACGGCACTTCGGTTGCAAAAGAAGCCTCAGACATAACCATAATCGACAACTCTTTCTCGTCGATAGTCCGTGCGGTCATGTGGGGTCGTTCGCTCTACAAGAACATTCAGCGTTTTCTGCTGTTCCAGCTTACAGTCAATGTTGCCGCCTGTCTGCTGGTTCTGTGCGGTTCGTTTATCGGAGCCGAATCTCCGCTGACAGTCACGCAGATGCTTTGGGTGAACCTTATAATGGACACCTTCGGAGCTATGGCTCTTGCCTCGCTTCCCCCCTCACGCTCGGTCATGCTCGACAAACCCCGCGACCGCTGCGCCTCGATTCTGACACGCCCGATGATAGCCGAGCTTACCTCGGTCGGGGTCATCTTCTTCGCGCTCACATTCGGTTTCTACTGGCTTTTCTGTCACAGCGACGTCACCTCCATTCCCCGGATGCTGACGGCTTCAGTCGGCCCCCTCACAACAGAGACCCCCTACGAGATGACCCTTCTGTTTTCGATTTTCGTATGGACGCATTTCTGGTATATGTTCAACTCGCGCGCCTTTGAAACCGGAAAAAGCATATTCGCCCTGAAAATGAGCCGCGGATTCTGGACTATCGTTGCTGTCATCGTATCAGGCCAGCTGTTCATAACTGAAATAGCCTATGAGTTTTTCAACGTCTCGCCGATGATCCATACCCTCGACTGGCGTTTCAATCCGTCAGGCACACTGGATCTTGTCATAATAATAGCCGCATCGTCGGCCGTCGTCTGGGTGCGTGAAGCCTACCGGCTGATCTTCCGCCGAAATAATGATGGCTACAAGCGCGGCTGACTTGGAACATTGGTTGTTATTTATGGCCATTTAAGCCCATTCGGCAACTTTCGTCGGGCTGGTGCGTTTATATTATGAATAATTCGTAAATTTGTCATTGTTAAAATCCGATTCACTTATGCTTCGACGAGTTGCTTTAACGCTGACCCTACTGATTGCCATAGCGGCATCAGCCACTCAACGCAGTGAGAAAACCCTCGGTCTTGCCGGCGGATTCAACACCGCCAACGACGGCGCTGTCGCCGGCGTTTTCTTCCAATACAGCTTTTCCAGCCATTTCAGGCTGGCTCCGAGCGCCGATTACGTTTTCCGCCACCGTGGCATCGACGGACTCCACGTGAATCTCAACTGCCAATTCCCGATCGGTGTCGGCAGCGGCCGCTTTGATGTCTACCCTCTTGTCGGTCTGAACCTTATGTCGATGTATGACCATTCTATCGTCGAGACAGAAGATGTCAGCAGCCGCCGGACGCGGCTCGGCCTCAACATAGGCGGAGGATGTGAGTGCTACTGCACGAGCTCTCTGAAAATTTTTGCCGAGGGCAAATTCAACTGGGTGAAAGACTTCAATTCGGGAGTATTCACCGTCGGCATAGGATATGTCTTCTAAAATCCCGCTGCTCAGTATTGTAATACCGGCATATAATGCGTCGGCAACTCTCTCGCGCGCACTCGGCTCGATCGAGCCTCTGGACTCGGTAGAAGTTGTCGTTATTGATGACGGGAGCACCGACGCCACTGCCTCCATAGCGGCTTCATTCACCGACAGGCTGACGCTCCGAATAATTTCTCTTGAAAGAAACAGCGGAGCCTCAGCAGCCTGGAATGAAGGTATCAGAGCATCGCGCGGCACTTTTGTCACTCGCCTCGACGCTGACGACATTCTCGGGCCCATAAGCCCGGTCATACCCCTGCTGACCGACAGCGCCGACATCCTATGGGGACGCGTCGAAAGCCTGAAAAGCGGAAAGCGCAGGCGACTGAAGCGCCCCGAGTCGGCCGACCTGAACGACCAGCCGATATGCGTCGACTCTTTCAGCCTGTGGGGGAAAGCAATCCGCCGCAGCCTGTTGTCGAAGCCCGATATGGAGTGTTTTCCGGGCATCGACTGCTGGGATGATCTCGGAGTCGTCGCCCGGCTTTTGGCCCGACATCCAAGAGTGGAATTCACCGATTCACTGACATACACCTACATACTTCAGCCCCACGGCCAATCATTGTCGACCTCATCGCGACAGCGTCTCCTGAACGACCATATCGCCACCGCACGCCTGCTCGAACAGCGGTTCATTGCCGACGGTATTGCCGACCGGTATGCCGAATTCCTGAATCATCTTAAATTCGCGGCGAAGGTGAAACTGCTGCGCCACCGCGACCGCGATGTGGCCGCCTGGAAATCGACATTCCCCGAAGTCAACCGCCGCATAATGGGTCTGCGCCATGTCGCACTGCGCCATCGCCTTATGTTCGCCGCTGTCGCCTCGCTCCCGACAAAGCCAGTCCAGCTTATCGCCAACCTCTTCGATTCTCCGGAATCTCTGACATAAAGTCAGTTTGGCCTATAGTTTTAAAAGATATTTTTTATCGGCGGAAATGGTGTCGGACCGAAATATTTTCATATATTTGCGAAATAGACTTTCCGGTTAAATGTCGTTCTTCGAACAATACATAAACAACAGTCTGATCTACTGGATTGTGACGATAGCTTATTTCGTTACGATCCTGAGCATTATCGGCGTCGTTATCAGCGAGAACCGCAATCCGCTGAAATCACTGGCGTGGGTAACCGTGTTGCTTCTGTTTCCGATCGGCGGCATTATTCTATACATATTCTTCGGGCGCAGCCTCAAGGACATACACATGATTTCGCGGCGAAACCGCCGCCGGCTTCTCGAACGCAGCCACGAATCGGGCCGCAGCGCCGATTCCCAGCAGCTTCTCGGGGCCGAAGGACGGCAACACGTACAGCTCGGACGGTCGCTCGTCGGCGCAAACTATACCGACGGCAACATCGTCGAAGTGTTCACGGCCGGCCCCGAGATGTTCGCCGCCCTGCTCGACGACATTTCCCGGGCAAAACACTATATCCATC